>ERZ808274.117-NODE-117-length-44871-cov-5.345412_pt1 | contig 44871 bp, 36 predicted proteins | sample MGYA00521277_ERZ808274 | MGnify/ENA primary metagenome ERZ808274 (study PRJEB31516, sample SAMN03275597) | gut metagenome | biome: mammalia-associated habitat; material: feces | host: Papio cynocephalus | place: Kenya | collected 2012-07-28 ... | reverse complement strand
TGGGGCGGGCATCCTTGAAACTGGGATCAAACACAACGCTTTTTATTGATGCCGTCCTTTCGTCCGAGCCGCTCAAGGTTTCCCAGTCTGGCGCATCATACTGATTGCCTCTGGGGATATTATAGTCACCATCCTGCTTATTCTCGTCATAATACAACGTGAGGGTGCCGTCGGTGGTGTTGAGCCTTCCGTACATTTTGCGCTGGGCATGGGCTGCCATGGGCAAGAGCATCAGCAAGCCCAGCAATAAAGAAGTGGTGAGCCAACGTTGCCACAGGGGTATTCTCTCCTTGACAATTTGTGGGTTGCGATGATCTGTGCATGGACTAAGCACTACATTATTCTCCATTTTGTCTATCATATAAAGATGTTATCAATCATTCTACCTTGCCGTTTGACGTGGCCAACGCCCAGACACCCGAATGCTTCTTTGCGGTTTCATTCATGATGCCTGGGCGGGAAAAATCATTTATTGGGTGGAGTGGCTTGTCTTTCAGCCACCTGTCGTTCCGGGGTCAGTCCCCCCACAGGAAGCCTTCGCTGTCCAGTTGAAGCCCGGCCTCTTCCAGTTCCTGCTCATTTTGGGGCTTGAAGGTGGATTTTGGCAGTGTGGAAAGAGTTCCCAAGATGGCGTGCGCCCCCACCTGTACCATTTCCGTTTCTGGTTTTTTGTATGCTTTCTTCTGCATGATGTATCTGATTTTACTTGATGATTACTTTTCTTACCTTATCTCCTGTCTTGACAATGTTCACGCCTTTGCGTAGGTTGGGGATGCGGCGGCCGTTCATGTCGTAATATTCCGTGGCCTCGTTGTTGAGTTGTTCAACGACCTCCGCAGCTTCCATGGCGGTGGTTTCGTCACGCACTCCGATGCTCAGCACCGACGCACTTTGCCCCCCCACCTGCTCCTTCGGTTGAAGATAGGCGTGGAAAGCCGCCACCTTCACGCCCTTGGCCACCTGCTTGTAGTCCTCCACAAGGCGGAACTCGTCATTGGCGAGGAAGTAGCAGTCGTCCGAAAGCTGCTTGGTGGCGAACGTGCCCACCAGCAGATTGCCGCTCTCCGTGCCCGTGGGACGGGCCACAATCTGCGCATTTTGGGCATTGCTGATATAGGCTTTCTCCCCACTTTCGTCCGTCCGGCGGATGAGGACGGGTTGTCCTGCGGCTATTTGCCCACTCTCCACCCGTTCCAACGTGACGCTTTCGTCGCCTACCTCCGTCAGTGTATAGAAGCTGCAAGGCATATTCTCCGACACGGCGTCGATGGTGAAGGGCAGGCAGAGCGTACCCCACTTGGTCTTCATCTGCCGGACATAGGAGGCGGTAGTAATGTTGCAGTCCTCGTAAAGGTCAAATGCCTTGTTGTCATCCAGGTGCAATTCCGCGATGGTAAGCGGTTTTCCTACCGCCCCGATGATGTCGCCGCCGTTCGTTCCCACCTTCTTGGTGAAGTAACCCGTCTCGTAGTTGGCAAAAGTCTTGTCGCTGCCGCTTCCGTAAGGAATCGCACCGACCAACTGATTACAACCTTCGAACACTAAATTACCTTTTTGTTTAGGCTGTGTAAACTTGTCACTGACGTAGATGGTGGTCAAGCTGGAGCAGCCATAAAACGTATTGTTCATGATATTCAAGTTGGCGGTGTTGAAAGTCGAGAGGTCCAGCACGGTGAGATTTTTGCATTCTTGGAACATGGAAGCGATATTCCGCGTTCCGCTCACGTCAAGGTTCTCAATGCCTTCTATCGTGCGAAGATTCGTCTTATAGAACCATCGGCGGCACGTCCAGGGCGACTGGTCTTTGAAGCTCCGGTCAAAGACGGCCTTGGTGATGCTGCTTCTTTTTCTCAGCCAGTCCGGATCATTCTGGTCAATGTTCAACTCATAGTCACCATCCTGCTTGAAATAGCTGTAATAGAACGTGAGTGTGCCGTCCTTGAAGCGCACATAAGTACTGCGCTCCTTGCTCTTGTCGGCAAAATACCCCGTGGTGTTGTTGGCATAGGTGTGGTCGGTCTTGGCAGGATCAAAGTTGATGGCACCCAGCAGTGACGTGCAACCTTTGAACATATCGTTGCCAGAGGTACAGGCTGCTGTGGAAAACTTGCTGTCCGCAAAGATCCATACCAACGAAGAACAGCCGTCAAACATGTTTTTCAAGGTTTGCACATTGGCGGTATTGAAATTCATCAGGTCGAGTTCCTTGAGTGTGGAGCAGCCGCTGAACATGGAGGCCATGTTCAAGACGTTCTCCGTGTTGAGGCTCGACACGTTAAGCGTTTGGAGACTCTTGCAGTCCTTGAACATGCTTGGCATGTATCTCACCACCGCAGTATTGAACCCGGAGATGTCCAAAGACTCCAGGGCAGAGCAGCCTTCAAACATACTTTCAAGGCTTCCTACTTTCTGAGTATTGAAATGCTTGAGGTCAAGCTGGGTGAGCGAGGAGCAGTATCCGAACATTCCATAGATTTCCTCCACCTTATCAGTGCTAAACTTCGAAAGGTCAAGTGAGGTGAGTGAGGAGCATTCATAAAACATACTGGCCATGTCCGTCACATTTTCTGTGTTAAAACTGGACAGGTTGAGTTCCTTGAGCGCAGAGCAGCTGCGGAACATTTCGCGCATATTCGTTACCTTGGCCGTATTGAAGAGCGAAAGGTCCAATGTGGAAATATTCTTACATTGTTTAAACATGCGGCCCATATCGGTCACGTTGGAAGTGTTGAAATCGTTGGACAGGCGAATCGCCTTGGCCGTGCAACCCGAGAATAGGGAGTTCATGTCGGTCACGTGCTCGGTACGGAAGCCGGACAAATCGAGTTCACCCTCGGTCGTTAAAGACTCAAACATGCTGCCCATCTCTTCCAAGTTGGATGTGCGCAAGCCTGAAAGGTTGAGCGAAGGCACGGTAGCCACGTTAAACATTGCCTCCATATTCGTCACCGCTGAGCAGTCAAGTCCCGAAAGATTAAGAGAAGAGATGGTGGCTTGTTCAAACATATTGGCCATATTCTGCACCTTGGAGGTATTGAGTGCTGACAAATCAAGAGCCGTTTTGATTCCACATTCATAAAACATACTCTCCATTGTGGTGACCTCGGAGGTGTTCAGATGCTCAATGCCCTCGATGTTTTCAAGAGACTTGAAGAATAAAAACCAATAAGCACAGTTGGTGGGGCGTGCCTTTTGGAAGCTCTCGTCAAACACCACTTTGGTGCAGTTCTCTACCCTTGCCACATCATCCTCAGACGTTCCAAACCATGAGGGCGCTTCTATTTCATCGCCATGGAGCATACCATGGAGCAAACCACAGTCGCTTTCCTTCCGGTCGTGGTTGCTATAGAAGGTGAGCGTCTTGCCGTCGTCGCTCCACCGGGCGTAGGCGATGTCCATGAAGTAACCGTCTATGTAGTTGGCAAGACTTGTACCGGTGTTACCTGAGACGTATGCAACCGCTCCCTTCAAATTCTTGCACAGAGCGAACATGTTATTGTTATCGTTTTTGCATTTCTCCGTGGTAAAGGTGTACGCCACATATATGGTTTGAAGCTGGGAACAGTTGCTAAACATCTCGGTCATGTTCGTCACATTGGCGGTGGTGAACTCAGACAAATCGAGGGTGCGCAAATTCTCGCAAAAAGCAAACATGTGACTCATATCCGTCACCTGCGCGGTATTGAACTGGGACACATCAAGTGTGGTCAGCTGCTTACAATTATAGAACATCTGACTCATGTCCGTCACATTCGCCGTACTGAACCGCGACACATCAAGCGTGGTCAGACTTTCGCAAAAATGAAACATCGCTTGCATGCTCTTCACCTGCGCCGTGTTGAAATGGGTAAGGTCGATAGACTTCAGTTGAGCACAATAATAAAACATCCTGCCCATGTCCGTCACTGCATCCGTATTGAGGTTCTCCATACCCTCGATGGATGTCAAGCAGACACCGTCTCGAAACCATGCGCGGCAAGTCGTGGGTTGGAAATACTTGAAGCTGTTGTCGAAGAAGGCCTTCGTCACTCCTCCTTGTAACGCTTCTCTCCATGCTGGGTAATCTATAGTCTGCTGATTGATTTCATAATACTGACAGTTTTCATCTGCAGGCTGTCCCGCTTCGGGCTTGTTGCCAAACTTGAAGGTAAGGGCTTTGGCTGTTTTGTTCCACTCCACAAATGGCGTGGCCTGGACGAGCGAGAACTCCGAAGCCTGCACACAGTCGTTCTTTGGGTCGCGGACGGCGGTTATCTCCCACCGAAAGTACTGGTACTTGTCCGACGTGGGACAGCTGTAGGTGGCGGTCATAAACTTTTCGCCCGTCAGTTGCTCGTCGTTCTCGACGGTGCTGATGAGCGTCCAGCCCTCCGTGCTCTCCTTACTGGTGGGTTGGTCGTTTCTCCCGTACAGTTTCCAAGTCTTGGGGTTGCGTGCCAGATTGATGCTCTCCTCGTCGTCGCCTGTGCTGATTCGGTAGCCGCACACATTGACGGGCACGCTCGTCTGGAAGGTGATGACACGTCGGTTGCCGCCATCCTTGAAGCGGTTCATGTGCCATTTGGTGGATGTCGATCCATCAAAAAGGAAGTTGGGGGTCTGGTTGTCGTCGTAACCCGTGTCGCTACAATCGCGCAACACCGTGTAGGTGATGCCTGTTTCATCCTGTGCTACGGCACACAACGGAACGAACAAAGCGATGAGCAGTGCCGCCATGAGGCTGCGCACACGGTCGATTGGTTGAGCAGGTGTCTTCATTTTGTTGTTCTTGTTCTGATTATTTCTCGGTTGTCATGACGCAAGCGGTGCCGCAGTCAAGGATGCCGCCGCACTGTCTTCGGCGTACAAAGGTAGCCGATTCCCTCGAAACAATCTGTCGCTTTGGTCATTTGGGGTGTTTCTTTCATGTCGAACAGGTGTCTCTTTGCCACGAAAGCGACACTTGCTTGAAGTCGAGGGAAGGTGATTTGACATAAATTAAGAAAACAGAAGAATGCAAAACTCAAGCTGGAAGGAATGCTTCCGAGAGGTCCCGCGCGGCATCTGCCCTACCCTTTTCCCTACACAGCAAGGTCAAGTCGCACAACACGCTTTTCCAGCCCATTTCCTTTGCCTCGTGATATAGCCCCTATTACCTTGCCATAGAGCCTATATCACGTCGCAAAAGAGCCTAAATGACGAGCTGATTAAGCCCCTATTGCAAGACAGAAAAAACCATAGGACGGCGCAAAAACATATCACACTGATACACAGCAGTTTATCACTCCTACCCGAGAGAACAGAAAGGCGGTAAAAAGGAGAAAGCGAGATGTGGAGATGACAAGTTGCCTTGCCCGCTGATGGACGGACTATGCCGCCCCGCCAGCGTCAACCGCCCCGTCCTCGGCACGAAAGGCAAGCTGCTGCTCGCGCCAAGCGGTCGGCGTGCAGTCCTCCCTTGCCTTGAAGATGCGGTAGAGGTGGGTACGGGAAGAGAAGCCACACTCCGAAGAGATGACATCATTGCTGTAGTCGGGAAACTCAAGCATCATCTTCTTGGCCGCACAAAATCGGATATCGCTGAGCCATATACGGAAGGTGGTCTTTAGACACTGGTCGAAGAATCGGCTCATCTTATCGCGCGAGATGTGCAAGGCATGGGAAAGGGAAAGCAGGTTGACCGTGCCATCCTTATAGCCCAGTCCGGCGCACCAGCCGTCCAGCCTTTCCTTAATCAGCCGCCGACGGTCGTCGGAAAGCAACGCTTCGGGCGCGGCAGCATCGGCAGGGACTGATGTGGGCTGTGGGGTGGACGCCGCACAATGGCCCTCCATGGCGTCTGGCTGCTCCGTAGCGCATGGTCCTGTGGTGGCTTCCTCGGTGTCGAGCAGCTCCTCGGTAGGGACGTAGCTGTTGCCCAGAGCCACGAAACTCAGGACAAAGAAGAGAAGGGACAACAGGGCAAAAGGCGCGACACAATAGAGCAACGTGGTGGAAATGATGGCGAAAGGCATGATGAGGGAAGCGAGCAACAGGATGAGCATACTGGCCTGGGCGTAGCGCACATAAGGAATGAGGTCGCCGCCGGTCATATTCTCCAGCAATTTGCGCCGCTTAATCAGCTCACGGACGATGGAGCTGATGCAATAGACCACACTGACGATGAAGAGAAAGAGCATGGCATAGCGCCATGCGCCAATGTGTAGGCAGCCACTTTGGGAATAGCCGATGCAGAAGCAAGCCACGATCGCGGCATAGATGCCACCGCAAACCAGGTTCATCTTCCTGCGACGGGCATGGGTAGCCTCGATATTGTAGATAGCTAAGGAAATCAACGTGAAGCAGGGCGTGTAGATCAGGATGTTGACGACGGCCCCCTGGTCATCGCCGGTGGCCCGGAAACCGTAGCGCATCTGGATGAAATATTGCGCAGCCAGCCCCATGATTCCGGCGAACACCAGCCACCGCGACAGCTCATAGCGACGGCTGACCCACCTCACCTGAAGTCGGGTGATGCCGATGATGAACGCATTGACCAGCATGAAGAGGCAACTGGCGAATTGAAGCAAGAACAATGTTTTCATACGACAAGCTTGATTTAGACACCGATTCTGCGTGCAAAATTACAATTTTTATCCCAATCGGCCGACAAAACCCTAAAAACTTCTCGATCAGAAACGCACAGCCCCCCGACAGTCACTGTAGGATTGTCGGGGGACTGAGTGTGCTACGGACGATGTGGTACGCTAATAGGTGGACTTGCGCCGCACAGCCCGAGGACTGCTTCTGAGAACGGAAGCGGGCTGTTGGGCTACAAAAAAGGTCATTTGGTCATCTCGGCGACCACATCCATGAGCTGCTTGCCAAGTGCGTCGGCCTCCTCCATGGTGGAAGCCTCGCTATAGACGCGCATGATCGGCTCAGTGTTGCTCTTGCGGAGGTGCACCCACTTGGTGGGGAAGTCGAGCTTCACACCGTCAATGTCCGTCACCTGCACGTCTTTCATAGAGCCGAAACGCTCCTTGACCTTGGCGAGGATGGCATCCATGTCGGTGTCGGGGGTGAGGTCGATGCGGTTCTTGGCGATGAAATAGTTGGGGAACGTCTTGCGCAACTTGCTGCATTTCATGCCCTTCTGCGCCAAGGAGCTGAGGAAGAGGGCGATGCCCACGAGTGCGTCGCGGCCATAGTGGCTCTCGGGGTAGATGACTCCGCCGTTGCCCTCGCCGCCAATGACGGCGCCTACGGCCTTCATCTTGGTAGTGACGTTGACCTCGCCGACGGCTGCGGCGTAATATTGGCAGCCATGACGCTCGGTAACGTCGCGCAAAGCGCGCGTGGAGCTAAGGTTGGAGACGGTGCTTCCCTTCACATGGTCGAGTACATAGTCGGCCACACTCACAAGGGTGTACTCCTCACCAAACATCTTTCCGTCCTCCTGGATGAACGCCAGACGGTCCACATCGGGGTCAACGACCACTCCAAGGTCATAACCACCCTTGGCCACCTCGCCCATAATACCGCTGAGGTTCTTCTCCAACGGCTCGGGATTGTGGGCGAAGTCGCCGTTGGCCTCGCCATTGAGGAAGGTGTAGCTCACCCCGAGACGGTCGAGGAGTTGGGGAAGTATGATGCCCCCAACGGAGTTGATGGAGTCGACGACCACACGGAAATGGCGGTTGCGGATGGCCTCCACATCCACCAAATCGAGCGCGAGGACGGAGTCGATGTGGCGCGCATTGAAGCTGTCGTCCTTGCGGTAGCTGCCCAGATGGTCCACATCGGCATAGTCGAATGCCTCCTTGGCAGCGATGTCGAGCACGGCATTGCCGTCGTCCTTGGTGAGGAACTCGCCCTCATGGTTGAGCAACTTGAGGGCATTCCACTGACGGGGGTTGTGGCTGGCGGTGATGATGATGCCACCTGCCGCCTCACTCATGCGGACGGCAAGCTCGGTAGTGGGGGTAGTGGCAAGTCCGATGTCGAGCACATCGTAGCCCATCCCCATCAAAGTGCCGCAGACTACGTGGCGCACCATGTCGCCAGAGATGCGCGCATCGCGTCCTACGACGATGTGGTGACTGTCAGAGTGGCCATGCTGACGGATAAACTTGGCATACGCCGTGGTGAACTTCACAATGTCCAGCGGGTTGAGGGTGTCGCCGGGCTGGCCTCCGATTGTGCCCCGGATGCCAGAGATGGATTTTATAAGTGTCATATCTTTATTTAGTTTTGTAATTTCATTTTAGGAGCGTCCTGCCACCTTCATTCGATGGGTAGGTGTGCGTCGGAAATGGACAGCACCCACTTTTTAACGTCCCCGCTCATAGGTAATGTCGTAGAGGCACGGATAAACTGACGTGGTGGCGGCATAGGTGCCCTCCGTGGAAGGCACGATGATGCGCACACGGGCTATGCGGTCGTCGGCAGTTCGGGGTCGACCAATGTTGATGAAAGGCAATGGTGAAAGCCATCCATCGGGCACTTGCGTGCTGCCTGCGCTCCTACCGTAAATCTGATACATCACACTCGATGTGGGATCGAAGGAAGCCGTGAAGGTGCCGGAGGTGTTGGTGACAGACATCTTATCAACCAACGCACTGAAGTAGAGGATGTTGTTGGTGGCGATGATGCTGTCGGTAAGGAGGTTGCGCTCCGTAAAGCGGCACAGCACCGTAGCCGTCTCGCCGTCCTTGATTTTCTCTCCGCATCCTTTCTCGACAATCTGGAGGTAGATGCCCGACGACTTCAGGAGGACAAACTCATTCTTCGACACGTCGGTTGTCGTGTCGTGGTCAAAGAAGTCCTGCTCCGAAATGACGGTCACAGCACTGTCCTTGAGGTATTGATTGATGGCATTGTTCTCCCGCTTACGCTGATTGGCGTAAGTTTCATCATTGCTGCACGCCGAAAGCAGCAGCACTACAAACGGAAAGAGAAGGAAAAGGGTTTTCTTCATCGAAATGTTATACGTCCAAATAATATTTGGTTGCAAAGTTATAGCAATTCAGCCGTTAAGCCATAAGGTGGCCCGCATTTTTAGTTACTTTTGACATTACGGGGCAACATGGGTGGCAGCGTTCCCCGATAGGGTCATTGCAACTGGTCCTTGTAGGCGGTCAGCGCGCGCAACACCACCTGCTCGGCCTCCTTGATGGAGCACTCCAGGCGACCGCCCGCGGCATCTTCATGACCGCCGCCATGGAAAAATGCCTCTGCCATGGGACGGCAATGGAAGCCGTTGCCAGAACGGAGACTGACTCGGATGACGTTGTCGTGCTCGGTATCCTCACGCAAAGAGATGGAGAGCTTGAGTTTCCTGATTTTCTGGGGGATGTTGACCACGCCCTCGAGGTCGCCCTTGATGAAGCGGAAACGGCGCATCTCGTCGCGGGTGACGGTGAAGTAGGCGGCGTGAAGGGCCGGCACGACCCGCATTTTCCTGTAAATCAAATAGGAACGGAAGCGAATGGCATTCGGCGAATAGTTATGATAGACGCGGTTGTAGATACGGTCCTTGTCAATCCCCTTTGCGAGCAGGTAGCTGATGATGAGGTACAGCTCGGGAGAATTGGAGTTGTAGGTGAACGCGCCCGTGTCGGTCATCATGCCACAATAGATACACTGCGCCATCGGAAGGGTCATTGCGTCGTAGCCGCCCAGCTGCCATATCAACCGGAATACCAGCTCCGAGGTGCTCGACAATGAAGGCCGTGACACCGAGAGTGCCGTCTCGAGGGTGGGAGCGACGTGATGGTCGATGAGGAGAAGACGCGCCTGACTGTCGCGGACAGCATGGGCGACATCTTCCGTGCGCGACAAGTCGTTGAAATCGAGGCAGCAGATGAGGTCGGCCGCAGCGAAAGCAGCCCGCGCTTCGTCCGGACACTTGTCGAAACGGAGCAGGGCATTGGTGTCAGGAAGCCACAACAGGAAATCGGGGGCAGCGTCGGGAATGACGCAAGTCACCTCCTTTCCCATGGACTGCAGGTACATTCCCCAAGCCAACATCGAGCCCATGGCATCGCCGTCGGGCGACCTATGGACTACGATGACGACCTTCACAGAGTCAGTAATCAGCTCCCTCAACAGAGAGAGCTGACTGTCTTCTAACAAGTTGATATTCATGCGAAATGGTTGGGTAAGCGGGTCAGAACAGCTTAGCGGGATAAACGCCATCGTTGACCAGACGCTGGATGCGGTCAACCACCCCCTGACGGTCGGCGGGATAGGTCACGCCAAACCACTGGCTGGTGGTGTCGAGCACCCGCACGGACGCTGTGCCATCGGTGATGAGCTTGTTCACCATCAGCGGGATGAAGAACTCGGCCTTGGGATTGGCAATGTTGGCCGGATCGGAAAGGAATCCCTTGAAATACTCCTCGCTGTAAGCGAAGTATTCGGGAGTGAATCCCCATACGTTCATCGACACAGGGGTGTTGTCGGGAACGCTGACCCATGAGCCGTCGTCGCCGACATACTGCACGGTGCCGTCCCTGCGCTCTATCTTAGTGCGCTCCACAACGGTCGTGAGATTGCCCTGCGTATCGGTCGAGCAGATGCCGCGCGACACCGTACCGTTCTCGCTGAGGGTGTTGCCCACACGGAAGCCCACCATCGCATAGTGGTTCTTGCTGCCTTCGGGAAGCTCGGATAGGTACTTGCCGATGACCTTGAAGCAGTCGCGATTGTAGAAATCGTCGCAGTTGATGACACAGAACGGTTCATGGATTACGTCCTTGGCCATCAGTACAGCGTGGTTGGTGCCCCACGGTTTTACGCGACCATCGGGCACGGTGAACCCTTCGGGCAGCGCGTCAAGGCTCTGAAACACTACCTCGGTAGGAATATGCCCCTCGTACTTAGAAAGAATCTGGGTACGAAACTGCTCCTCAAAGTCCTTGCGAATAATGAATACAATCTTTCCAAAGCCCGCCTGAATGGCATCATAGATGGAATAATCCATGATGGTCTCACCATTGGGGCCCAGTCCGTCGAGCTGTTTCAGCCCGCCATAGCGGCTACCCATGCCGGCAGCCAGAAGAAGTAATGTCGGTTTCATGTCTTTTTGTGTTTGTTAATTGGAGCGGCAGAGGTCACTGAATGGCTTCATAGCCGCATATTACGATTTATCTTGTTTTATATTTTATGGTAAGCGCGTACATTATTATAATAGCGTGCACGCTGGCGGAAGCCTCAATCCATCAACGTGGAACTGCGGACACGGCTTAATGTCTCGGGAGTCATCTGCAGAAAACTGGCCACATAGACCAGCGGGGCACGGAGCACCACCTGCGGAGCGAGCTTGCAAAACTTGCGATAGCGATCCTGTGCCGTCTCGAAACGCACGAGGTCGGCCATCACCTGAGAGATAATCAGACTTTCCTCCAGTATCTTGCGGTACAGAATCTGAATGTTGACGTTGTGCAACGCCACCTGTTCCAGCCGCAATTTGGGGAGGGCATAGACATAGGACGGTTCCAAAGCCTCCACCTGAAGGCGCGTGGGCGACTCATGGAAAAGGCTCTCAATGCTCATGAAAATGGAGTGGTCCACACCAAGATGCTCCGTAATCTGCTTGCCATTCTTGAAGTAGAACTGACGGATAAGGCCGCGCTCCACATAGTAGATGTAGCGGCAGACTTCGCCTTCAGCCAGAATCATCTCACCTTTGGCAAACTTCATGGGCACCAGCACGCTCTCCAGTACGTCCAGCTCCTCGTGAGTCATCGTACTATACTTGCGCGCCAACTCGCGAGCTACTTCCCTTGGGGTCGCTATGGGTTCTTTCATCATCTCCTCTCTTTCTTGGTATGTTTGCTGGAAGACCCTCCTCCAGCGGCTTAATCCAACTTCAACACGGCAAGGAAGGCCTTTTGGGGCACTTGCACATTGCCGACCTGCTTCATTCGCTTCTTTCCTTTCTTCTGCTTCTCGAGTAACTTCCGCTTGCGGCTGATGTCGCCACCATAACACTTGGCGGTCACATCCTTGCGCACTTGCTTCACTGTCTCGCGGGCAATGATCTTGGCACCGATGGCCGCCTGTATGGCAATGTCGAACTGTTGGCGCGGTATCAGCTCCTTGAGCTTCTCACACATCCGGCGGCCAAAGTTCACCGCATTGCTCTCATGGGTCAAAGTGGAGAGCGCATCGACTGGCTCGCCATTCAAAAGGATGTCGAGCTTGACCAGCTTTGACGGGCGGAACGAGTCGATATGATAGTCGAAGGAAGCGTATCCCTTCGATATGCTCTTGAGTTTGTCGTAGAAGTCAATCACAATCTCGCCCAACGGAATCATGAAAATCAGCTCCAGACGGTTGCCACTGACGTAATTCTGGCTCACCAGCTCGCCTCGCTTGTCGAGACAGAGCTTCATGATGGGGCCGATAAACTGGCTGGACGTAATGATGCTGGCCTTGATGTAAGGCTCCTCGATATGGTCGATCATCGTCGAGTCGGGCAATCCTGACGGGTTGTGGACCTCCTTCACCCCACCCTGCTTGTCATAAACCATATAGCTTACGTTGGGTACGGTGGTGATGACATCCATGTTGAACTCACGGTCCAGCCGCTCCTGCACAATCTCCATGTGGAGGAGGCCGAGAAATCCGCAACGGAAGCCAAAGCCAAGGGCTTGTGAACTTTCGGGAAGGAAGGTCAGCGAGGCATCATTGAGCTGGAGCTTCTCCAACGAGGCACGCAAGTTCTCATAGTCGTTGGGGTCGATGGGGTACACGCCAGCAAAGACCATGGGCTTCACTTCCTGAAATCCGTCAATGGCTTTCGCACATGGCGCATCGACATGGGTAACAGTATCGCCCACCTTCACCTCCTTGGCATCCTTGATTCCGCTAATGATGTAGCCCACCTCTCCGGAAGAAAGCTGCGGCTTGGGCACCATGTCCATCTTCAGAACGCCCACCTCATCGGCAGTGTATTCCTGCCCAGTGTTGAAGAACTTCACCTTGTCGCCCTTGCGCACCACGCCGTTCTCCACCTTGACCAAGGTGATGATGCCACGGAAAGAGTTGAAGACCGAGTCGAATATCAACGCCTGGAGCGGTTTATCCTTGTCGCCCGTCGGCGCAGGGATGCGTTCCACGACCGCATGGAGGATTTCATCCACACCCTCGCCCGTCTTTCCCGAGGCCCGGATGACCTCTTTCGGGTCGCAACCGAGCAAATCGACGATTTCGTCCTCCACCTCCTCGGGCATGGCGTTGGGCATATCGATCTTGTTGATGACCGGGATGATGGCCAGGTCATGTTCGATGGCCATATAGAGATTGCTGATGGTCTGTGCCTGTACGCCCTGGGTGGCATCGACGACGAGCAGCGCGCCCTCGCAAGCAGCAATGCTTCGCGACACTTCATAGGAGAAGTCGACGTGCCCCGGGGTATCAATCAGGTTGAGGAGGTACTGCTTTCCCTCCAGCGCATACGCCATCTGGATGGCATGGCTTTTGATGGTGATGCCGCGCTCACGCTCCAAGTCCATGTTGTCCAGCATTTGTCCCTCTGTGACTTGTATGGTTTTGGTGCGTTCCAGCAGTCGGTCAGCCAGCGTACTCTTGCCGTGATCGATATGGGCTATGATGCAAAAGTTCCGTATATGGTCCATTCGTGTAGTGTAATTTCCAAATGCAAAAGTAGTAATAAAAATTGAGAATCACGACAACAGGATAGTTTTTTAGTTTCCGACTGGGCGAAACCGCCCTGCCCCATTTCTCTTTTGGAAAAATCTTTCGACTTTTTTCCACCCTGAGGAAATAAAAGACTTTTTTTGTCGTTAATAAGAAGGAAGCGCAGCAGGTGGAATGTCGAAGGACAGTTTCGTCTCAGCCTGCGGCGCAGGACACAAAACATTTACAAAACTAAGACAGAGAACTCACATGAAACAGACGATTTTAGTGACGGGTGGTACTGGTTTCATTGGCAGCCATACCTCCGTAGAGCTCATTGAGGCAGGCTACGACGTGGTCATCATCGACAACCTCTCCAACTCAAAGATTGAGGTGGTGGACGGCATCGAGAAGATAACGGGAGTGCGTCCCGCCTTTGAGCAGGTGGACTTGCGCGACAAAGATGCCACGGAAGCTGTGTTCAAGAAGTATCCCGGCATTGTGGGCATCATCCATTTCGCCGCTTCCAAGGCCGTGGGGGAAAGCGTACAGTTGCCCTTACTCTACTATCGCAACAATGTAGTCTCGCTGATCAACCTGCTCGAGCTGATGCCCGATTACGGCGTGACCGGCTTCATCTTCTCCAGCAGCTGTACCGTATATGGACAGCCTAAGCCCGAGAACCTGCCGGTGACGGAGGATGCGCCACACCAAAAGGCCACCTCTCCCTATGGAAACACCAAGGAAATCAACGAGCAGATCATCTATGACTACATCCACAGTGGTGCTCCGGTGAAGAGCATCGTGCTGAGATACTTCAACCCCATTGGCGCACACCCCTCGGCTCTGATCGGAGAATTGCCCAACGGAGTGCCCAACAACCTCATCCCCTACATCACGCAGACGGCTATGGGCATCCGCAAGCAGCTGACCATCTTCGGCAACGACTATGACACTCCCGATGGCACGTGCATCCGCGACTACATCTACGTCGTTGATTTGGCCAAAGCCCATGTCGCAGCCATGACCCGAGTGCTCAACAAGGACACCGACCCCATCGAATACTTCAACATCGGTACGGGCAAGGGCAACTCCACACTGGAGATTGTCAACACCTTTGAGAAGGCCACAGGCGTGAAACTTAACTGGAAGTTTGGTCCGCGCCGCGAGGGAGACATCGAGAAGATATGGGGCGACTGCACGAGAGCCAACGAAGTGTTGGGCTGGAAAGCCACCACACCTCTCGACGATGTGCTCCGCAGTGCGTGGAAATGGCAGGAGAAGCTGCGCGAGGACGGGGTGATGTAGGCCGTGGCCGGCACGCTGTCCTACGCACGGATAAATTGTAGAGGGACTTTGTCCCCACCTTATTGATTACCTTATTATGGCGTGGGGAGACACCCCGCGCCTTATCATTGAAAGTATGGAAAAGAGAAAGATTTGCATGGTCACCGGCGCGACAAGCGGAATCGGTGAGGCATGTGCCCTGCGTTTTGCCAAAGAGGGCTATGATGTTATCATCACGGGCAGAAGAGAAGCGCTGCTGAACACCCTCGCCCAACGCATCGAGACCATGGGCGTGCGCACCAAGAAGCTCTGCTTCGACGTGCGAAATCAGCAGCAGACGTTTGATGCCTGCGGCAGTTTGGAAGCCGAATGGGCCGACATCGACGTGCTGATCAACAACGCCGGCCTGGCCTTGGGGCTTGACCCACTGCAGAGCGGAGACCCTGAGGACTGGAACACGATGATAGACACCAACATCAAGGGGCTGCTCTACGTCAGCCGTGCCATCGTACCGGGCATGGTAGAGCGCAATCATGGCGAAATAATCAACATCGGGTCGGTAGCCGGCGATGCCGCTTACGCCAACGGAAACGTCTACTGCGGCACAAAGGCTGCGGTGAAGGCCATCACCGACGGGCTGCGCATTGACACCGCAGATACCCGCATCCGCGTGACGAACATCAAGCCGGGACTGGTCGAAACCCACTTCAGCAACGTCCGCTTCCATGGCGATGACGCACGTGCGGACAGCGTGTATAAAGGCATCCAGCCGCTCACGGGCGACGACATTGCAGACGTGGCCTACTATGCAGCCAGCGCGCCTGCCCATGTCCAAATAGCCGAGGTTCTCGTGCTGGCCACCCATCAGGCCAATGGCACCGTAATCAAGCGCAATGCAGAATGATGACGGTAGAAGAATACCGCAAGGCCATTCTCGATTGCATCCTCAACGCAAGGAGCAAGGACGGTGAGCCGCGCACCGATGAAGCTACCGCCAATATCTTCCTCAGCTCCATCAGTGATACGGAATTGGAGGAGGGGATGGACTTCAACACTCCAGAAGAGGTGGCAGAGATGGTGCTTGAAGTGCTGTAGGCAGGCGAACAAGCATCCCCAACAAGAAGCAAGAGAAGCGGGAAAAGACCGGATGAGCCTTTCCCCGCTTCGTATTTTTCTGGCCTTAGTTGCCCGTTTGGCTAAAGTTTTACTTTCTTCGCCTTGCCCACACTCTCGTTTCCCATACGGTCGAGTGCCGTCACGACATAAACAAACCGCTGCTTTCCCCTTTCATAAGGCATCAGTACGCTGGGCGTGCGGGTAACACTAACGATGTGCGACGGGTCGTTCAGATTTTGTTTTTCGCCCTTAGCGAAGCGATAGACTACATACTGGTAAGCCTCATCCTTCCATCCCTCGCCCTTCGAAGGCTTCCAGTGGAGGGCGTAACCTTGTGCCGTCCAGCGCGCCTTGAGCTTCCTCACCGGCTTCGGTGCGTCGCCATCGATAAACGGCATGAGCGGTTGCAGGGCAGGATAGCGCCAATAATCCGTGCGGAGGACAGTACCGTAGTTGCCCGGATTGTCAACTGCCGCCTTCGCATACCAAAGCACCGTGCCTTTCACATGGAAGTTCTGCTGGTGTAGGCGATGCTTAGCCCCCAACTGGTGTACCTTGGGATTCTGTGGGTCCGGGTACTTCACTGTGCGCAGTACATCTTCGCCGATATACAGCGGACGGTTGGCGGCATTACGATTCCACCACCCTATCAACTCCTTGTAGTCGGCAGCCTTGTGCCCTATCTCCCAATAGAGCTGCGGCACACAGTAGTCCACCCAACCGTTGTTCACCCATTTGAGTACGTCGGCGTAAAGGTCGTCATAATTTTGCAGGCCATTTGTCGCACTGCCATTGGGGTCTGACCGCTTGTTGCGATAGATGCCAAAGGGCGATACGCCAAACTTCACCCACGGTTTGATGCGGTGTATCTCTTCACCGAGGGCCTTGACAAACACATCTACATTGTCTCTGCGCCAGTCGCCAACATTGGAGAACTGCCCTCCGTAGCGTGCATAGGTAGCCTGGTCGGGGATAGCAACGCCCGACACGGGGTAAGGATAGAAGTAATCGTCGATATGCAACCCGTCGATATCATAGCGGCTGACGATATCGTCCACTATTTTGAGGATGTAATCACGGTTCTCCCGCAGTCCTGGGTCAAGGATTTTCAATCCATCATAGTCAAAAACACGCTCGGGATGGGTCACCGCCACATGGGAAACGGCCAGCTCCCGTGTGTCCTTAGTCTTGGCACGATAAGGGTTAATCCATGCGTGCAGCTCCATTCCGCGTTTATGGCACTGGTCTATCATCCATTGCAATGGATCCCAATAGGGTGAGGGGGGCGTGCCTTGTCGCCCGGTAAGAAAGCGACTCCAAGGCTCATAGCGGCTCGGATAGAGTGCGTCGCACTCCGCACGCACCTGAAAGATTATGGCATTGACCCCATCCTTCTGCAACTCATCGAGCTGATAGGACAGTGTGCGTTGCATCTCCTGCGTGCCAATGCCCATAAACTGACCATTGACACACTGTATCCATGCTCCGCGAAACTCACGCTTCGGGCGGCTTGTCTGCGCCAACAACTCGCCGGCAGGCATAAGAAAAAGCACCGCCAGCAACAAAACTCTCAATATCTGGGAAATCTTCATATTCGGTATTTTTCCATCCTTGGGGACTCGCCTATCTTCTTTTCCCCGCCGCCTTGCGGAACATCATGTGGTGAAATTTCCGCTCTGCGTCGAGCACCGCCTTGACTTTAACTGCATTCAAGACCTTCAACATCCGCTGGTGATAGCTGCGTTCCACCTGCTTCATGCGGACTTCGAGGTTGTCGGCACGCTCAATGAGTGCCCGTGCCATCCGTGCATTATCCGTATGCTGCCGCTGTATCTGGCGCAACTCATCGTGGAGCTTGCGCTTCTTGGCTACCATCTCCTTATATAAAGGAATAAAACGGCGTGACTCCTCGGTCGAAAGGCGAGCCTGTTGGATGACATAGGCCTGCATTTGACTCTCAAAAGCACGAGCATCGAAATGCTTCTGCGACGAGACAGACAACAGACTGCAACAGAATGCAAGTGTGACGAAAATCCGTTGATAATAGGCTGACATGGCTGTTGAAATTTATTCGGCGGAGAAATAGGCGTAGGCATCGTCCTCGTCCATCATCACATAGTCGGCAAGTCGGTCGAGGTCATCGTCATGTTGTACAGCCAAGGAAGAGGATGATGCCATGGACGATGTAGCTGTCTTTCCATCTTGAGCCTTCGGGGAAGACACTGTCAGCCCCACAAACAGGACTACACCCACAAAGCAGGCAGCAGCCAAAAACGGCGAAACGTGCGACCACAGTGATGTCTTTGCCACAGTAGTCTCTCCTTTCTTTATGCTGCCACGACGCGATATGCTCTCCATTACCACTTCTCCAAGCTGATCAAAATAGCCTTCGGGAACGGTAAAGGGAATTCTCGTTCCGTACTGAGTCTTCAATGCCTCGTCATTCTCCATCTCGTTTGTGATTTTTCTTTAAGACGAATGCTCACTAAAAAAGTTTAGATGGGAACAAAAAATGGTTTTCCTGGACGTTGTGGGCAACAGAACTTCTGAATCAAACCACCAAAAGTCAAAAGGTAATACTCTCGAAGCCGGACTTCGGTGGGTTCCCCTATCGGCAGAACGAGAAAGCTGTGGCAAATTGTCGAGGCTTTCTTTTGCCATCCTGCAATTTATTGCTACCTTTGCAAGTAAATAGAAATGAAGCATCGTTTGAGACGGCTATATATCACCCTTGTCGGCATTCTATTGTCGCTATTGTCTGCGTCTGCCCACCCAATGGATTCGGTAGAGGTCAGCTTGCTGACCTGTTCGCCTGGTTCGGAATCGTGGTCTCAGTACGGACATACGGCTGTCCGTTGGCACGATAAGCGGGCAGGCGGCATGGACGTGGCAATTAACTACGGTGTGTTCTCGCCCGACGCGCCCCACTTCGTGCTTCATTTCATTCTCGGGCAGACCGACTACCAGTTGGGTGTGGTACCTTTTGAGTTGTTTTGTGTGCAGTACCAATATGAGAAACGCTCGGTTTGTGAGCAGGTTCTTAACCTTGACAACGCAGACAAGCAGTCAATATTCAATGCGCTGCGAGTAAACATGCGTCCTGAAAATGTGGTTTACCGTTACAATTTCTTTTATGACAACTGTACAACCCGCGCCCGTGACCTGCTTGTTCGTCATCTTCACGGACAGGTGACCTATCCATCCGCACGCCGCACTAACGATTCGTTTAGAGCGATGATACACGAGTGGAATAGAGTTACACCCTGGACGCAGTTTGGTGAGGATATTTTGCTGGGCGTAAATGCTGACCGCCCAACCGTAAAGTCACAGCAACAGTTTCTGCCTGAGCATCTCAGAGAAGATTTTGCCCGTGCCACCTACAAAGGAAAGCCGCTGGTTCGAATTACACGCGAGGTAGTTCTCGCGAAAAAAGAAGAACCCAAGAAAACTTTTGCTCCTACCCCTCTTTTATCTGCGATCGCATTATTGTTGCTTTCCATGGTCGTCTGGATGATAGAATGGAAGACGAAGAAGATTTTCTGGGGTTGGGATTTACTGCTAATGCTTTCTTCGGGTTGTGTGGGTTTACTCTTGACTGTGATGTTGTTCTCACAGCATCCTTGCGTGAGTCTGAATCTCCTGCTTTTCATATTCAACCCTCTCCCCCTTCTTTTCGCCGTTCGCACGACGCGGCGCACGCTTGCTCGTAAGTCCGATGGCTGGTGGACAGTTTGGGCATGCTTGATTGTTATCGGACTTTTTGGCAGAGCCTTACAGTATTATCCTCCCGCAATAATCGTTGTGGCATTTGTTTTGCTCTTGAATAGCGTTATACATCCTCTCTTGCAGAGGCATTCGGGTAGTTTGCCCATTCACAACTGAAGAATGGAAAAGATGATGATGAATCGCTATATCACCGCCTTGTTAGTTGTTCTGACAACAACTGGCATCGAGGCACAGGTTTACCAGTCGGCAATCAAGGCTGCTCGAGGTGGTGAAGTAGCCCTTGAGGAGCTGTGTCGGCACAGCGCATTTCAAGGGAGGGAAGCTGAGCTTCGGTCATTTTTCAAGGCTATCAAAAGCGTGCAGGAATGCGACGACCATGAATTGACGCGTGTCTCTTGTGGTATGCAAGGAAATCTGATTGCTTCTATAACTTTTCTTGCTACACGTCAGGTGGTGTCTGAAAAGAGCAGGGGAGCGTTGCTAAAGCCTGCACACATCACTTGCATTCAAATTCGTGCGCCAAGTTTCTGATTCTTCTTCCGCTTGCCAAGGGTCTGATGGCCTTTGGCTTGTCCGCTTACAGTGGACATTTGGGGCGTTATGCCCATTATTTAAAGTAAAAAACAAAAGAATCAGAAAACAAAACAATAATGAATATCAATAAATTCTTAAAATCCATTTTTGGCGACAAGGCATCGCGTGACATGAAGGCCATTCGCCCGTTGGTGGAGAAAGTCAAGGCTGCTTATCCTTCCATCAAGCAGTTGAGCAACGATGAACTCCGCGCAAAGACGCAGGAGATAAGGCAGCAGGTGCGCGATGCAGCCAAATCGCAGCGTGAGGAAATAGCTAAACTTAAATCAACCATCGAGGACACACCGCTCGATCAGCGCGAAGCCATTTTCAACCAGATAGACAAGTTAGAGAAGGAGTCACTTGATCGCTATGAGGAGGCACTTAATGAAGTGATGCCTGTGGCCTTTAGTATTGTCAAGGACACCGCACGTCGTTTTGCGGAAAATGAGGAAACCATTGTCACGGCAACAGATTTCGACCGCGAGTTGGCTGCTGATCCCACCAAAGACTTCATCACCATTGATGGCGATAAGGCTATCTACCACAATCATTGGACAGCGGGAGGCAATGACCAGAAGTGGGAGATGATACATTATGACGTGCAGATTTTCGGTGGCGTTGTGCTTCATCAGGGCAAGATAGCCGAGATGGCAACAGGTGAGGGTAAAACCTTGGTGGCGACGCTCCCCGTTTTCCTTAATGCCTTGACGGGCAACGGAGTGCATGTCGTTACAGTTAATGACTATTTGGCTAAGCGTGACTCTGAGTGGATGGGGCCGCTTTATGAGTTCAATGGCCTCTCCGTCGATTGCATCGACAAGCACCAGCCCAATAGCGAAGCGCGTCGCCGTGCATACCAAGCCGACATTACCTTTGGTACCAACAATGAGTTCGGCTTTGACTATCTGCGTGACAATATGGCCATGTCACCAGCCGACCTCGTCCAGCGTCAGCACAACTTCGCTATCGTTGATGAGGTGGACTCTGTGCTGATAGACGATGCTCGGACACCACTGATTATAAGCGGACCTACGCCCAAGGGCGATGACCAAATGTACGAGGAGTACCAGCCGTTGGTACAGAAACTCTATGAGGTGCAGCGCAAGCAGGCTATCGAGTTGCTTGCCGATGCGCGGCATAAGATTGCCGACGGTATGAAAGAGAGCGACAACAAAAAGAAGGCGCAGCTCATGGAGGAGGGCTTCTTGTCTCTTTATCGTTCTTACAAGGCGTTGCCCAAAAATAAGGCACTCATCAAGTTCCTCTCTGAGGATGGCATCAAGAGTGGCATGCTGAAGACGGAGGAATACTATATGGCCAACAACAATCGCGAGATGCCCAAGGCCGTAGAGCCTCTTTACTTTGTGGCCGACGAAAAGCTGAACTCCTGTGACCTTACCGACAAGGGTACGGCTTGGCTCGCAGCGCAGGTTCACGACGACAAGCTGTTCGTCCTGCCCGACATTACATCAGAATTGTCACAGCTTGAAAAAGAAAAGGAGGACAAAAAACTCGACGAACAGGCATACGTTGACAAGAAAGACGAGCTGATGGCTTACTATGGAGTGCAGAGCGAGCGCGTCCATACGTTGCAACAGTTGCTCAAAGCCTACACGATGTTCACCAAGGATGATGAGTATGTCATCATGGACGGCGAGGTAAAGATCGTCGATGAACAGACGGGGCGTATTATGGAGGGTCGCCGCTGGAGCGATGGACTGCATCAGGCGGTGGAAGCCAAGGAGCACGTGAAGGTGGAGGCAGCCACCCAGACCTTTGCTACCATCACGTTACAAAACTACTTCCGTATGTATCACAAGCTCTCGGGCATGACCGGTACAGCCTCTACTGAGGCAGGGGAGTTTTGGGATATCTACAAATTGGACGTCGTAGAGATACCTACTAATCGTCCTGTCATCCGCAAGGATATGGACGACCGCGTTTATAAGACGGCACGGGAAAAGTACGCCGCCGTTATCGAGGAGGTCGAGGAGATGCGAGTTTCCGGCCGTCCAAGCCTTGTTGGAACGACATCGGTGGAGATATCGGAGTTGTTGAGCAAGATGCTTAAAATGCGTCATATTCCACATCAGGTGCTCAATGCGAAGTATCACCAGCAGGAAGCCAATATCGTCGCCGAGGCGGGTAAGAGTGCTATGGGGACGGTCTATGTCTGTTCTGATGGAAAGGCTTACACCGATAAGTTATCAGCAAGCCGACACCAGCAGAAGTTGATTAAGGATGCTGAAGACAAGGTGAAAGGAAGCGACTCTTCCCTTATAGGGCAGGATGCACAGCAGCTTATCAAAACAGAGGAGCGATTGCTTGGAGCAGTGACTATTGCCACCAACATGGCTGGCCGTGGTACGGATATCAAGCTATCTCCTGAGGTGAAGGCAGCTGGTGGACTGGCTATTATAGGTACAGAGCGACATGAGAGCCGCCGTGTTGACCGGCAGCTTCGAGGCCGCGCAGGCCGTCAGGGTGACCCTGGTTCTTCTGTGTTCTATGTATCGCTGGAAGACAAGTTGATGCGTCTTTTCGGTTCAGAGCGTATTGCTAAGGTAATGGACAAGCTCGGGTTTGAGGAGGGAGAGCGTATAGAAAGCTCCATGATCTCAAGCAGTATCGAGCGTGCACAGAAGAAAGTAGAGGAGAACAACTTCGGTATCCGTAAGCGTTTGCTGGAGTATGATGATGTGATGAACAAGCAACGCACCGTCATCTACGAAAAACGCCGCCATGCTTTGATGGGAGAGCGTATAGGAATGGACATCAGCAATGTCATTTGGGATCGTGTGGTTAATATTGTTACCAATAATGACTACGAGGGTTGCAAGGAGAACTTCCTCAAGGTGCTTGCCATGGAGTGTCCGTTCACAGAGCAAGAATTTACTGGCGGAAAGCTCGAGGAGCTGGAGGAACACGCCTTCGAGGCTGCTATGACGGCATTTCAGCGTAAGATGGAACGAATCCAGACTGTCGCCTGGCCGATAATTAAGCAGGTATATGAGGAGTCTGGAGCGCTCTATGAGCGAATCATGGTACCCATCACCGATGGTAAGCGAGTTTACAATATTCCCTGTAATCTCAAGGAGGCTTACGACTCGGAGGGCAAATCGGTTGTCAAACAGTTTGAGAAGGTGATCCTGCTTCATATCATAGACGATGATTGGAAGGAGAACTTACGACTTCTTGATGAGTTGCGTCATTCCGTTCAGAATGCCAGCTATGAACAGAAAGACCCGCTTTTGGTCTTTAAACTGGAGAGTGTTAAGCTCTGGGACAACATGATTGATGACATGAACAATCGGACTGCGAGTGTACTGATGCGTGGCCAGATACCCGAAACGCAGCCCGCCGACCAGGTGCAGGAGGCTGCACCTGAGGAGCATAATCAGCGTTACACCGAGCAGAAGCGCGACCTTGATGCGGAGCGTGAGGCAGAGAACAGTCGTAGAGCACAGCAGGCTGCTGCTAAGCAGGATACCCGTGAGGCGGCTCGACAAATCAATCATACGCCTTACCGTGCCGAGAAAATGCCACGTCCTAACGATCCTTGCCCTTGCGGAAGTGGCAAGAAGTTTAAGAATTGCCATGGCCGTGGTTTGTGATATTTGTCTCGCTACATGGACAGCGTGTTCTTTATAAACTGAATGAAGCGTTGGGAAAAGAACCGACAGCATCCCCATGGTTAGGTATTTCCATGAATAAGAAAGAAAGCTCGTATCGTAATGACGAGCTTTTTTTTGTACCTTTGCATAAGAGAAAAAACAAAATTGACAAGATGAAACTATCAGAACTCAAAACAGGAGAGAAAGGAGTCATTGTCCGCGTTAGCGGTCATGGAGGCTTTCGGAAGCGTATTATTGAGATGGGATTTGTCAAGGGCAAAGAGGTAGAGGTGCTGTTGAATGCCCCACTCAAAGATCCTGTGAAGTATAAGGTGATGGGTTACGAAGTCAGCCTTCGCCACAGCGAGGCTGAGCTCATCGAAGTCATCTCTCTGGATGAGGCTCGTAGTTTGGAAATGAAAGGAAAGGGGACCTCTCAGACACCCTTCGAGGACGACGAACAATCGCCCGACGACAAACTGCTCACACCACAACAGTTGGAGGATGCGGTGATGAAGAAGCGCCGTCACATCAATGTTGCACTTGTCGGCAATCCCAATTGTGGTAAAACGTCTCTTTTTAATTTCGCCTCAGGGGCACATGAGCGGGTTGGAAACTATAGCGGTGTAACAGTTGATGCCAAAACAGGCTATGCCGAATATGAGGGGTATCACGTTGAACTGGTTGATTTGCCTGGCACCTATTCTCTCTCCGCTTACTCACCCGAAGAGCTTTATGTGCGCAAACAGCTTGTGGAGCATACGCCAGACCTGGTTATCAACGTCATCGACACAAGCAACTTGGAGCGCAATCTTTATCTGACTACCCAGTTGATAGACATGCACATCCCGATGGTTTGTGCCCTTAATATGTATGATGAGGCGGAGCAGCGTGGCGATTCTTTCAGCATCAGTCGGCTGTCTGAATTGTTTGGTATGCCCATGGTACCCACCGTCTTTACTACGGGGCGTGGTGTGAAAGAGCTTTTCCATGCCGTTATCACCCTTTATGAGAGCTTGGACGGTGATCATCCCGAATTACGTCACATTCATATCAACCATGGGCATGAGATTGAAAATGGTATCAGAGACATGCAGGAGCACCTCAAGAAGGAATTAGATCTGCGTCAGCGCTACTCTACACGCTACCTGGCTATCAAGCTTTTGGAGCATGACAAAGAGGTGGAGGACTACATATCGACTATGCCCGATGCCAAAGAAATCTTTGCACACCGAGATCATGCCGCTGCCCGCGTGAAGGAAGAGACGGGTGAGGACAGCGAGACTGCCATCATGGATGCAAAATATGGTTTTATACATGGCGCATTGAAGGAAGCTGGGTACGAGACGGGAAACAAGAAAGACACTTATCAAACGACCCATGCCATCGATAACCTGCTTACCAACAGGTATATTGGATTTCCAATTTTCTTTCTCCTACTGTTAATCATGTTTACCTCCACCTTCCTTATTGGTCAATACCCGATGGGTTGGATGGAAGATGGTGTGGCGTGGTTGGGAGACATCGTTTCCAAAGGATTGCCAGAAGGACCAGTAAGGGACTTGTTGGTCGATGGAATCATTGGTGGCGTGGGCGCAGTGGTGGTCTTTTTGCCACAGATTCTCATTCTCTATTTCTTTATCTCTTTCATGGAAGACTGTGGCTATATGGCGCGTGCAGCCTTCATCATGGATAAATTGATGCACAAAATGGGCTTGCATGGCAAGTCATTCATACCATTGATAATGGGATTTGGCTGCAATGTACCTGCCATTATGGCAACACGAACCGTCGAAAGTCGTCGTTCACGCCTCGTAACGATGCTCCTTGTTCCGTTGATGAGCTGCGAAGCTCGCATTCCTGTATATGTAATGGTTATTGTGGCGTTCTTCCGCCCATCGCAACAGCCGCTGGTCATGATGTCACTCTATCTTTTGGGCATCTTGATGGCGGTGGTCCTAAGCAAACTTTTCACCAAATTCTTGTTCAAGGGTGAGGACACCCCCTTTGTGATGGAGCTTCCTCCCTACCGTTTTCCGACTTGGAAAGCAGTTGGCCGGCACACTTGGGAAAAGGGTAGGCAGTACTTGAAGAAGATGGGAGGCATCATACTTTGTGCCACGATAATCGTTTGGGCTCTTGGTTACTTCCCCCATAACACTCATCTTTCAGAGGAAGCCCAGCAGGAACAAAGCTATATCGGACAGATTGGTCAAGCTATTGAGCCTGTATTTGCACCTCAAGGTTTCAACTGGAAACTTGACATTGGGCTTGTAGCTGGTGTAGGGGCAAAAGAGGTTGTGGCCTCGACGATGGGTGTACTCTACAACAGCAACAGTGAGAAATTTCGCTCGGAGCTTCAGCACGATGTGGCTTTACAACATGGCATCAGCTATAATGCGGCTGGACCACTCACTACACTAACGGCCTATTGCTTTCTCCTTTTTGTCCTACTCTACTTCCCATGCATAGCCACCATAGCGGCAATCAAGGGAGAGACAGGCTCTTGGCGGTGGGCTTTGTTTGCAGCGGGTTACACTACCATGTTGGCTTGGGTGGTCAGTGCGGTTGTCTTCCAGGTTGGTCGCCTCCTTTTGGTGTGATCTTTAGAGTACAATCTTCTGTAAATCAATAGGGTTGTTCCATGCTCTTTTGCTTGTGTGAGCATGGGGCAACTCTATTTTTTGTTCTTTTTACGATGATTCAGAATACCAATAACTTGCTATCATAGGGTCATATATTATGGTGACAAAATGATGAAAAGAAGCCTTTTCCTTTGCCAATCCACACGTTTGCGTTACCTTTGCAAAAATAAAACAACAGGCAATGAAAATCATACGACCTCAATTTGAGATATGGCCGCAAGCCCCTGGTCTTGACGGGATGTATCGCCAGATAGAACGTGTGGGTCGCGTGTGCTATAAGAGTGAAGACCGATGCACTCCTGATTCGGCTCGCCCTTTCGTAGAGCGCATGCTGAGTAACCACCATCTGGCCATGCTGGAACACGGCACGGTATATCTGCAGACGGCTTTAACTAAAGATGAAAAAGAAGTTGCCCCCGACACTGTATACGCCAGATATTCAGCAGACAAGTTCTCGAGAACTCATGTATACGATGGCGTGGCCTACATTACTACCAACCTTAGAGTGCTGGCTGAGCATGAATGGATAGACGACCTCAAGTTATTTTGCGAGCCAACTGAACGTCACGAAAGGCGAATTACGGTACACTTCACCACACAGATAGCCATTACGCGTGAGTTCAACCGCCATCGCGCCAACTCAATGGCTGAACAGTCTACCCGTTATTGTAACTATTCGAAGGCTAAGTTTAATAATGAAATTGCCATCAACCTGCCGCAATTTGTTGGTACGTTGCCGCAAGGCAACTTGGCTGAAGCTGTAACTGCCAGCGACATTGCCCTTACCGGATCCGACCTCATGGAATTGGCACGCAAGGTGGCCACGGGCGAGGCAACAGACATGGAGAATTGGCTTTTTGCCAATGCGGCTGCAGAAAGAGCCTACATGAATCTCATTGATGCTGGGCGAAAGCCACAAGAGGCGCGTGCCGTTCTTCCGCTTGACACCAACACCGAGTTGGTCCATACAGCCTTTGTCTCGGATTGGAAGCATTTCTTCGACCTTCGCGCATTAGGTACAACGGGCGCGCCTCACCCTGATGCCAAGGCTTTGGCCATGCCCCTTTATAAACGCTTTGCAGAAGAGGGTTGGATTGAGGCTGTAAAATGAACTGAGATAAGGAGTTTTCAACATCCGTGAAACAACATATCATACAATAAAAACAATTCTTTCGTATTATGAAAAGACATTACGCTTTATTGCTCACAATCTTATTTTTGTGCACGGCAGGTACTGCTGAAGCCATCAATCGCCAGCAGCTTGCCTCCTATGCGGCATCGCTGAAGGGCAAGAAAAAAGCAGAACTGAAGTCAGCGCTCTATCAGTTGATGAACGAAGGAAAGAAAGTGCTGTCCTATGGAAGTGGCTCGGCAGGCACGTGGTGGGGCTTCTATGTCACTGATCGCGACCCGAAGACCGATCAGGTCATCAACCGATATAGCAGCAAGGTGTTTTATTTTGGCAGGCGTGGCGAAGTGCCTTCTGGCATGAATATTGAGCACTCGTTTCCCAAAAGCTGGTGGGGGGGCGGCAAAAATGACGCCTACAAGGATTTGTACAACCTCTATCCATCGGATGCCTCGGCAAACAGCCAAAAGAGTAATTACCCCATGGACGAGGTGAGTGCGGCCAAATACGACGAGGAGGGCTACGACAAAGTAGGAAAGGGCACACACACCTCACAGGCCTGGGAGCCGGGTGATCGGTTCAAGGGCGAGTTTGCTCGTGGATATATGTATATGGGTGTCACCTACTCGAACCTCAGCTTTGAGAAAACCGGTTTGCAGACTATGGAGAGTAACGCTTCGGGGTATCCTGGCATGAAGGCTTGGGCCACGACTCTCTACCGTTCGTGGAGCAAGCAAGACAAGGTGGACAGCCTTGAGGTGGCTCGCAACAATGCTGTGTCAGATATTCAGAACAACCGCAACCTCTTCATTGACTACCCTTATCTCTGTGAATACGTATGGGGTGACAGTGTCGATGTAGCTTTCGACCCCGATAACGCCATTTCTACTGCGTCCGATGATTCACGTTATGGTTCGTTTACCCCAACGCCTGGTGACACGACAGTGGTCAAGGGCAGCTTTGTCTTCGCCAGGATCTCGCAGGAACAGCTCACGGCAGGTAAGCGATATCTGATCGTGGCCAACACGGGTGGTAATCTCTATGCCGCTAAGCCTGTGACTCTGTCGGGTGGAAAGACGTTTGGTTATCTTTACACTGATGGTGTGATTGACGAGAAAGGGAACATTACTTTGGAGTCGGATAATAACGCCTTCACTTTTGAGGAAGCACAGGGCGGATTCTACTTGAAGGACAGCAAGGGGCGTTACTATTATCAAGACGGCAACTACTCCTCGTTCACTCCTACCATGTCGCTCGCTGACGCTGACGTTTGGGAGGTGACTGCCTATAGCGATGGCACTTATTCCCTCAAGGCTTCCGACTCGGGAAATGTCATTATGTATAGCAGCCAGCACAAGTCTTTTGGTAATTATGGTATCAACAAACAGGATGGTAACATTCTTCCTTATCTTTACGAGGAGCTGAAACAGGAGACAGGCGTTCGCATGCCAGCTGTGAACAATATGCCCTGCAACGAGTTCTACACGTTGCAAGGAGTACGTATCGGAAAGCCCACACAGCCAGGTATTTATATCCGTGGTGGCAAGAAATTTGTCGTAAGATGACACCCACTGACAGAAGCACGACAATATGTTCGTGTGGTGTCTTGTGGACAAATGGATGAAGATCACAAAATAAGGGCATTCTTGTCATTACTTGACGGGGAAGCCCTTTATTTGATACAGTTGTATGCTTTTTACACTGTCAGATTTTCCAAGTTTCCATTGATAAACACATGTGCGGAAGGCACTCGTTTTGTCTCCATCAGGCGTGACTGACTACATGTTGAGGATATGTTGGTTTTCGATGTGTGGGCCCTTGATTGTATACCGCTGTCAGCATGGAATTTCATGTCATTCGTTTTGCTTTGCCATTCAGCCTCTTTGACCTTGCAATATGACCGATATTGCGACACCATAGGGCCTGAATGACAACCTAAAAGAGGCTATATTGTAATGCATTGACTATCAGAACAATAGAGAAGCTTGTAGGGCTTGACTCGGTTATCACCAAAAGTGGAATGTGCACCATCATCAACAACCTCGTGGCAGGGGTAAACATACCACGAGGTTGTTTGGTAAAAATAAGTTAGTTGAACTTTATAGCTCTGCTTTGCAAACAAGAGCTTTTGTAATTTACTATACTTTTGTGTTGATTTTTTAATTCCAATGTCAATCAGAGCTTCGGGGGATTACGCTTGTTACCTTCCGTCAGGAAACCGTGGCGATAGGCATAAAGTAGTTCTTGCAAGTCATCTATTTGACGTCGAAGCTCCTTCCCTTTATCTGTGTCAGCCACACGGAGGCTACGATAATTCATTTCCACAATTTGTGTTGTGCTTCGAATGTCAGTTCCGCGTTTGATTGCATCCTCAGTTGAAGTAAATGGCTCGTGCTGTACCAACTGAAAACCGCGACTATGGTAGACGAGGGTGTAGCCCGCAATGCCCGTTTCCTTGTGATAAGCCTGAGAAAAGCCACCATCAATGACCATCAACTTGCCACCCGCCTTGATGGGACTTTCGCCTTTACTGACGTGTACAGGAACGTGCCCATTGATGATATGCCGGTTTTCTCCATCTACCTCAAACTCATTGAGAATTCGATCTGCAGTGGCCTCATCATCGCGCAATACATAGTAGTGGCCTTTGTTTTCCTTGTGAGTTTCCTTCTCTGCAAGAAAATAGCGTTCGAAAGTGGCCATCTTAGCTTTGTCAAACAGTGGACTGTCTGCTCCGCACCAGAGATAACAGAAGTAGTCGATTGCCTCCTGGCGGAGCTTTGGATCACATTCCTGTTGAAATGCTGAGCGTATCATCATACCAATCTGATATAAAAGTTCTCGGCCTTTGTAACTTCTTCCAGGAAGAATCTCCACCAACTTGAACGAGCCGTCAGCATTCAACGGAATAGAAGCATGGTAAAGCAGATTGCCATTCACTTTCTTGAACATGCAACCACGACGCAAGATGAGGTTGATGTGTGAACGCAACTTTTCACTGATGACGAAAGAGTGGTGAAGTTTAGCCATCAGCGACACCTCCTCTGATGTCAGTTTGTTGGGATGATCGGGGTCAATGGTAGGAAAGTGGCATGATAGCATTTTGTAAGTCTTGCCATCCACTTTACACGTTCCAGTTTTGAAATCTACGGCCTCCAGCAGTTTTCTGTTGTCCATCCTCCAAAGAGGATGCTTGTCTATAAGCGCTGCTTCGAGTTTGAATTGAATAACGCTGATAGCTTTGTGCATTCGTGCGATTAACAGTCGGCTCTTGTCATCGATGGCCACGTCCTTCGACACCTTAGGAAGGAACTCCTGGCAAGGATCATCCCCATACACATCCATGGCGAATGTGGCAAGATTGACCAGATTGATACCATAACCATCTTCCAGCGTTAGCATGTTGTCATAGCGCAGTGCAATGCGAACCACGTTGCATATACAAACGTCGTTGCCCGCACATGCGCCCATCCACAGCACGTCATGGTTGCCCCAAGTGATATCCCAGTCGTGATAGCCAGCCAGGATGTCCATCACAATATGAGCGCCAGGCCCTCGGTCATAGACATCGCCGAGTATATGGAGCTGGTCGATTACCAACCGTTGAATGACGTTGCTGATAGCTATGATGAACTGGTCGGCGCGGCCAATTTCTATGATTGTGGAGATGATTGACCCGACATAATCACTTTTGTTTTTTGCATCCGCATGCTCATGAAGGAGCTCTTGGATGATGTAGGAGAAATCCGTGGGGAGTGACTTGCGCACCTTTGAACGGGTGTATTTGCTGGACACGTCGCGACAGATGACCACCAGACGATGTATCGTGACTCTATACCAGTTGTCAAGGTTGGCTTTTTCGCGCTTTACGAGCCGAAGTTTTTGCTCTGGATAATAAATCAGAGTACAGAGGTTGCGGATTTCCAACTCGCTTAATGTATCTGCAAAGAGGTCGTTCACTTTGCGTAGCACATTGCCTGAAGCATTCTTGAGCACGTGTTGAAAAGCTTCATTTTCACCATGAATGTCTGCAAGAAAGTGCTCTGTGCCTTTGGGGAGGTTCATGATAGCCTGCAAGTTAATAATCTCAGTACTTGCATCGGCGATTGTAGGAAACTGACGTGCAAGCACTTCAAGATATCTGCGGTCAGCTTGGAGATTGTAATTAGTTTTTTTAGATTCCATTCCGATGATTGCTTTAGGTTGGTTTAACTTTATTCTATCTAAGACTAAATGTGCATTTCTTTTCCCGACCTCATACTGCATTCAGTTGATAAACTTTCTTGCCGGGCCGAAGGGGCATGAAACCCTCTGTAAGAAGTAGACGCTGAGCTAACAAACTTATGATTTTTCGCGCAAAGGATAAGGCAGCAAATCGTGGCAGTAGGTTCTTGAGTTGGTCTTCATCATAATCGAGAAACTTAATGGCCACATAGAGGTCGCATAGGTGTCGCAACGATAACTTGTGTTGGCGGTGCAGCGTACGAGCGTTGAGAATAAGCGTGATTACCTTTTGCAAAGTTTCATCCTCACCTTCCAATATGGTTTTCCATTTGTCTTTGGCTGATTCGGTGGAAAATATCAGTTCTTTGTAAGGCAGCTCGCCTTGCAGCTTCGGAAAGCGAACGGGGTAACGATTGATGGTTGACGGCTCTTGATTTTCTTGTAATACAATCATTCCCAGACGATGAGCAGCTTTCATCACTAAAGGCATCACATCTTCATCGTAAGCCCAAAGGGTGATACGCCGCCATCGTTCCTCATCCAAAGCATGAATATGCCCGACTTGTTCTTCTGTCAAAGCAGCCGAAGGATCTTCGTCTATTGCGGCATGGAGCAACAATCCAACGACCTTGTCGTCCTCCTCGGTCAGATAATGGCGATAGCGTGAGTCAATAATCTTTCTGTAAAGTTGAAGCGAAAGTCTTCCCATATCTTGTGTGGATAGATGGGAATTGAGAAGAGCACATCCTATGATGTCCGTCTGGTCGTTCCATCCAAGCTTTGTGAGCCGTTTGCTTTCCCTTTGAGATGAGGCTTGAATGGCATCGGCGCAAGCTATCATGCTGCGCTGATAGGCTATGGTCATCGTTTGTTTCCACCACATTCGCTCATGTCTACAACGGTATGCATCCAACTGGCCATGGGGTGTAATCAGTATTCCACAGTTGTGCTTTCTCGCAAGTCGTACAACCCGTGCGGCATGCCAGCTCCACAGTGTGTGTACATGGACAATCTGGGGATGCAGCTTGTCTATCTTCTCTTCAATGTTGTCGTGCAGTGTAACCACACTAACCTTCGCACCCAACTGTTCTTGAGTGGAGGTCAGTATAGTGAGATACTGTGACAAGAAATCTTCATTCCTGACATGATCTATATAGTGAAGGACATGCATCAAATCTTATGAGTAATGAAGTCGTCTTTATTAGCATGCCAATAGCGGAAAGCCAAGGCAATGCTATGCCACAGCATCCGCATTTCATAAGGAAACACACACCAGATGGGTATGTCCTCTTCCATACATTGCAACGCACGTCTGCCCAACCATGTTCGGATGGCAATGGTAATAAAGAGTAATAGAGCAGCCCACGCCATCAACAACCATCTACCAGAGAGACAGCCATAAGCCAAGGCAGACAGCATTGCCAGCACACTGATGTGCAACGAGGTCTGTCCAAGGTTGTAACGCCATCGATGTGACTTCTTCCTTAATAAGTGGCGACGGTTTTCCATATAGTATAGAAGCTTATTGCGCCACGCTTTATTTGTAGGACATTGCTCGATCAGCGTTCCATCCTGTGAATTTTCAAAAGTCGCAGATCCAGGTCGTGCATATTCGTTGACAATAAAATCATATTCGCCACGCAAATATTTCAAGTTACCTCTATAACCATCATGCTTTTCAAACTCCGAACGGCGAAACATTAAAGCGTTGCTTTCACATCGATAGGCTGTGTCACGGGTCATTTCCCTCTGAAGATAAAGGCTTGTGTAGGCACTCAGGAAGCGGCGAAACGTTGGTGTGTCGTCATCATAGCGCGTATGTCCGATAACCAGGTTGCGCTTGGGGCTGGCGTGGCGAGCCATGGCGCGAAGCCAATATTTAGATTGTGGGCGACAAGTGACTTCCGTCAGCAACAGCCACTCTGTCGTCGCTGCTTTCTCGCCTACGGTAATGGCGAGCTTCTTACGGCTCATGTAGCGTGAAGACTCAGGAATATAAGTGAAATATAGGTGCGGGTTAGAGGCATGCTTTTTCAGAACATCCTCGGTTGCGGATTCTCCTTGCCAATACACTACAATGACTCTAAATGGAGAAGGGTAGTCCTGCTCAAGAAACAAAGGAAGATTTTGCTCCAATTCGTTTGCCTTGTCGTGATGTGTGAGGATGATGCTTAGTGGAGGAAATTTGTCAACTTTCTCTTCTATTTCCGTTGTTTGAGTGGGTTTGTCCCTTTCTAATTCATCTGCTTCAGCGTTTTGTTGTTCTGCGTTACTTGCATCCTGATGGTTTTCATCCGATGCAATCCACGGATTTTCCGTTCGTTTCGGTCTCTCAAGAAACACATCGGTCAATGTGGCAACAAGCACAAGGACAAGGAGTATTCCGCCCAAAATAAGAGTAGCTGTGTCAAAAATGAGAAACATGGTATGATACCTTGTGACGTTTTTATTCTAATTAAGCGTCTCCTTCTTGTTTTCCACTAAAGATGGTGGCACTCAAACTCTCGAGCGCCTGCTTCTTGTCATCTTCATGGATGAGGAAAGAAATGTTGTAATTGCTTCCACCATAGCTGATCATGCGAACCGGAATATTTCGCAACGCTGCGGTTGCAAGGTTCTCAAAACCAACATTAGCGCTGTCGAGGTCGCCGACGATACAAACGATACACATCTTCTCGTCCACCATCACTGTGCCATATTTTTTCAACTCTTCTACTATCTCTGCCAGGTGGCTGTGGTTATCAATGGTCATCGATACACCAACCTCGCTGGTCGCAATCATGTCGATTGCTGTCTGATAGCCTTCGAAAGTCTCAAACACCTTGCGAAGAAAATCGGGCGATCCCAGCTTGCGGCTCGAATTTACTCTAATAGCAACAATATTGTCTTTGGCTGCTACTGCTTTTAGTTTACCCCGCATCAACTCATTGTTGATTAGCGTTCCTTCCGCATTTGGCTCCATAGTGTTCTTTAGTCTCACAGGAACACTTGCGTTTTTAGCTGGCTGTACGCAAGTGGGGTGCAATATCTTTGCACCAAAGTAGGCCAACTCGGATGCCTCTTCAAAATTAAGTTGTCGTACAGCCTCGGTATGCTTTACAACTCGTGGGTCGTTGTTGTGTATCCCGTCAATATCCGTCCATATTTGAATTTCCTCCGACTGCAGAGCCACGCCTATGAGCGATGCAGTATAATCGCTGCCTCCACGCAGCAGATTGTCCACTTCTCCGTAAGCATTGCGACAGATGAATCCCTGCGTAAGATAAACATCAAAGTCAGGATTTTTTTCCATTAAGTGGGATAGCCCTTCGCGGATGATGCCTTGAGCTGGTTCTCCATTCTTGTCCGTCCGCATAAAGTCGAGAGCTGATAGCAAGATGGCCTTAACGCCATTCTCCAGGAAATAGTTTTCCAGCATGGTCGTACTGATAATCTCCCCCTGTGCAACAATTTGCTTTTCCTCAAAGCTCGTGAAGAAATCTGTGGTAAAAGAGCGAAGAAAGGAAAATTCATCGTCAAGAAACTTATGCATACGCTCCTTGTATTTTTTCGTATCATAAAGATTCTCAATGTGTTCCCTATATTTTTGCTCCAGTGCATTGATAACTTCTTTGGCACTGTCTGTGTTCTTCTTATACAGATAGTTGGCAATCTCAACAAGTGCATTTGTTGTTCCACTCATAGCTGAGAGAACGACAAAGGAAGGCTTGTCGTTTCGTGTAACGAGACGAGCCACAGACTTTATTCTTTCGGGAGTTCCAACAGAAGTCCCACCGAATTTCATTACTATCATTACCTTCTTTCCTTTTAACGTTGACTTGTCTATTGTGGCATTTCGTCAAAGCTCTCCTCTTCCATCTCATTTTGCCTCTCACCGTCTTCAATGAGGCTGAACTTATGGTTCTTGCAACGATAGACCTTTCCTGGGAAAAGGTCTATGAGATGAATGTTATGCGTGGACATGACCACCGCAGTCCCCTCATGGCTTGCCTTCTGCAAGAGACTGACAATGCTTGCTGCCGTTTCCGGATCAAGGTTGCCCGTCGGCTCATCAGCGATAATAATTTTCGGCTTGTTGAGCAAAGCCCTGGCAATGGCTATACGTTGTTGCTCACCGCCCGAAAGCTCACTTGGCATTTTCTCAGCTTTGTCGTCCATGCCTACCTCGCTCAAGACTTCACTAATGCGTTGGTCTATGTTTTTCTTGTCCGTCCATCCTGTGGCTTTTAATACAAAGCGCAGATTGCGATAGACGCTGCGGTCGTGGAGCAACTGGAAATCTTGGAAGATAATGCCCATCTGTTTTCTCAAGGCGGGCACATGGCTGCGACGCATTGCCAAAACACTTTGGCCGAGGACATCAGCACGCTCGGCATCGCCGGCATCGATGTCCAGCTCACAATAGAGAGACTTCAGCAAAGAGCTCTTACCCGACCCAACGCGACCGATGATGTAAATGAACTCTCCTTCGCTGACTTGAAAATCGACATTCTCCAAAACGAGCTTATCGTCCTGGTATATATTTGCTTTTTGATAATTGATAAGCATCTTCCTGTATCCTTAATAATGAATATTTGCAAAGTTAAGCATTTTTCTCCGAAGTAGGTGACAGCCTGTGCGAGAAAATTCCTCATGCCTTTGCTTTTGTATATTCATAGCGTCGGCCTTTCCCTCAATGTTCTCATCAATAGTTATCGATAATCCATTGATGCTTTTTGCGCTGTTTGGCGTTTAGCCCGACCCGTTTCTTAAAAATGGAAAGAAAATCATGGCCTGATGGTCCCCCAAAATTCTTGATGTAGCCAGGCATTTCTACCGCCTTGCTCTCCACATGTCGTCCCCGTCCCCAGATGGTAACTTCTTCGAGCGTGTTGAACTGCGGCATCAAGGCAATAGTATCGGTCATCTGTGACCGTTCGAGAGACAAGGGCACGAAGCCAGAATGGGTGAGGGTGAGACTCGTATAAGACTTGGATAGCAGAAATCGTCCTTGATAGTCGCTCGTAGCTCGCTCACCCGAATTGGTTATCACAATGACACCACGCATGGGAACCCCTGTTTCCATGTGTACGACTACGCTGCATCGTTGAGCTACTGCGTAGAGTGTAGGTGCTAAAACCATTATAAAAGGCATTAGCCACCGCCAAAATTTAAATAGACCAAAAGACATGTCTGCAAAATTAGCGAATTAGCCGTACTTTTTCAAATTTCCATTCAATCAATTAGGAACTATTAGAAATGTCACTTTCAAAAGTAAGATTTATTTAGGTGTATGTTGACAGCAATCGATTTGTCATGTGAATTAAATGATGAGCTGTGTTTGTTCGGGCTTTTTTTCCTATGTCGGACAAGTAATATATGCTTTGCATCCTCTTTATTCATTTGGTCATAGAAAGCTATTCAGATATGGATTGGAGAATCACCTCTGTCCTGAATTACTCACCCGCTTTTGGTTCTTGAGCACAAAATCTTTCCATGAGCCATAATGATGGTCAGTGATGTGTGGGCTTCCCATTTGCAAAAAGTGACAGTATGCAGCGGCAAGCGCATCGGTGGCATCCATCAGATGAGGCATTTGTTCGTCTTTTAAGCCCATCAGCCGTTTTAACATCGATGCAACTTGCTCCTTGGAAGCTGACCCGTTGCCAGTAATAGCCATTTTGATCTTTAGTGGAGCGTACTCATGAATGGGCACCTGACGGCGAATAGCGGCAGCGATTGCTACTCCCTGTGCGCGCCCAAGTTTCAGCATCGACTGCACGTTCTTGCCAAAGAATGGAGCCTCGATGGCCAGTACGTCTGGCTGGTATACCTCGATGATACCCGTAACCCGCTCAAAGATTTTCCCTAATCGGACATAGGGATCACGTTCACGGCGCATGTCGATGACGCCCATAACGACCAAGTCGGCTTTATTATTCCTTGTGCTCAATACGCCATAGCCCATCACATTGGTTCCCGGGTCGATGCCAAGAATGATTTTCTCCCCATTCATCAGCGGTCCATGTAGGGATTTTGTGTCACTTCTGTGCCAATAGTGGTCGATTCGCCGTGCCCAGGCAATACTTTTGTCTCGTCAGGCAATTGTGCCAAAAGGCGAAGGCTGTTGATAAGCTGGAACATACTGCCGCCGTCAAGGTCTGTGCGACCCACACTACCTTGGAAGAGTGTGTCGCCCGTGAATGCGATATTCTCTTTCTGACAGTAGAATGTCACGGACCCGGGCGTGTGACCAGGTGTAGGAATTACTCTTAATTCATGATTGCCAAATTGAATAAATTCGTCATTCTTGAGGTAGAGTGGGGAGGGAAACTTATAGTTTAGTTTGAGATGAAAATAGTTTTCGGCTTGATAGAGAAGTGATTTATAGATATATTCGTCCTCCTTGGAAATCTCTGGAGAAAGGCCATAAGTGTCAAATACGGTATTGTCACCAAAATGATGGTCGAGATGTCCGTGGGTGGAAAGCAGGTGAACAGGTTTCAAGCCCTCCTTAGTGATATAGTCCACCAGCTCCTCGCGCTCGTCATCCCAATATGCGCCACAGTCTATGATGACACATTCACGAGTATTGTCTGAAACGACATAACAATTCTCTCTTATCATGTTGAACTCGAAACGGCGGATGGTCAGTCCGCAGGAGCGACCGTTTTCTTTGTCCATAATCTCAATCCGTTTAATATTAAGTTAAAAAACATGGGCTGTCAATTCTGCATTATCTGCTGAAACGCTTTTAAGTCAGACTCGCGGGGGCCACGAGCAGTCTCGAAGGTGATTTTGGGAAGATTCATGACCACTTTACTGTCGACGCCCATATACTTGATAATCAAGTCGGAATAATATACCAACCCGTTTTTGTTTATTAAGGAGACGGCACGGTTGTACGCCTTTCTGAATTCCTCCCTCTGCTGAATTTTTCGATTGTGGTTGCTCGTAGGACAATCTACCCACATGATGACTCCTGGATGAAGTGCCGACTCCTGTGAGGAGTAAAGCTGCCTGTGACCGTCAATCTTCATCTTTGTCGCCATCGGCTCGGTGAACCAAAATGCATCCAACTCACCTTCCGTGGCCATTTTCTCACGTACCAATACGTCATTGATTTGCACTCGAAAAGCAGGACGCTTCAACTTGGCGCGTTGCAGGACTTTGGAAGTGAAAAAGTCTGTTACAGAGTATCGTGTCATAGCTATGTTGCAGTCGCTTAATTGGTTGATGGAATTGATTTTCTCCTGCTTGTTAGCATAGAGATTCCAGTAAGCGTTGGTAGAGGTAAACCAGCTGAGGGGCACACCTTTTCTCTGTAAACGTTGGGCGCGAACTAAATCGGTGACGCAAGCATCAATGCTTTTTCCTGCCATCGCGGTATCGCAGTCCATTTGGGCGGTAAAGCAAACCAGCCGAATGTCGGTACGAGTGGTGTCGTACAATAAGCTGTCGTGAAGGAGAAACAGTGGCAAGCAGTCGAGTGTGGGGAGCGTTCCCACTTTGAAAGCAGCCTGATAAGCCTTTCGCTCAGCTTCTTTCTGCTGCTGTTGAGCACGCTTCTTGTCGATTTCACTCTGTCCACAGGCACAGAAAGCCAGCAGGCAAGTGACCACCGAGAGCCATATCATTTTCTTCATGTTAGCGCAAAATTAATAATAAATTTTGTAACGCAGAAAAATATTTATATTTTTGTAGGAGCAAATCATCTGGTGAAACCGAGACTCTGTTTTGAATGAAAGAATCTAAAAGTACGTCAAAGGTTAGGTGCCACCTATAAATTGAAAATTATGCCCAAGGAAAAAATAGCCTACGTATGCTCTAATTGTGGTCAGGAGAGTGCGAAATGGTTGGGAAAGTGCCCAAGCTGCGGACAATGGAATACCTTTAAGGAGGTGAGAATCTCTGCAGACACCGGGCAACGAGCGGCACGAAGTGCAGCCAGTATGGTAAGGTCAGCCTCTGGTGGAAGCAACCACACGATGCGATTGGGCGAAATTGCAGCTCATGACGAACCACGCATTGATATGCTCGATGGCGAGTTCAACCGTGTCTTAGGTGGTGGACTCGTTCCAGGAAGTATCGTACTTATGGGAGGTGAGCCCGGAATAGGCAAGAGTACGCTCATCCTCCAGACCCTGATTCGACTCCCCTTGAATACCCTTTATGTGAGTGGCGAGGAGAGTCCCCATCAAATTAAGATGCGGGCGGAACGAATATCGAAGGAGGATGTGTCTGCCAATGAGCACATGAGCATTCTCTCAGAAACTTCTTTGGAAACCATATTCTCCAACATTCAAGAGGTAAAGCCTGACATTGTGGTCATCGACTCCATCCAAACCATTGCCACAGAGCAGGTAGACAGTTCTCCTGGCAGCATTTCGCAAGTACGCGAATGTGCTTCTGCGCTGCTTCGTTTTGCAAAGTCAAGTGGCATACCTGTGATTCTTATCGGTCATATTAATAAGGAAGGAACGCTCGCCGGACCCAAAATCCTGGAACATATCGTAGATACAGTCTTGCAGTTTGAGGGCGACCAGCACCATATCTATCGTATATTGCGAAGTATAAAAAACCGTTTTGGGTCGACCTCAGAGATTGGTATTTACGAAATGCGTCAGGAAGGACTGCGCCAAGTGGAGAATCCCTCGGAACTTTTGCTCACCGATGACCACGATGGACTGTCAGGGGTGGCCATAGCCAGTGCGATAGAAGGGGCGCGCCCATTTCTCATCGAAACACAGGCACTTGTCTCATCGGCTGCGTACGGAACTCCCCAACGGTCGGCTACAGGGTTTGACCAGCGCCGACTGAATATGCTTTTGGCGGTACTGGAGAAGCGCGTAGGCTTCAAACTCATGCAGAAGGATGTCTTTCTCAACATAGCGGGTGGTCTCCGTGTGACAGATATGGCTATGGACCTGAGTGTTATCGCCGCGGTACTTTCATCAAATGTCGATACTCCTATCGAGAGTGGATGGTGTATGGCTGGCGAAGTGGGACTTAGTGGAGAAGTTCGCCCCATTAGCCGCATTGAATCTCGTATCGGAGAGGCCGAAAAGTTGGGATTTCAGCATATTATTATACCAAAATACAATCTTCAGGGCTTTGACCATGCAAAGTTTACTATAACAGTACATCCTGTCAGGAAGGTTGAGGAGGCGTTGCGTCTGCTCTTCGGGTAAGGCATGAGTCTGAAGGAAAACGTAGCGGTTTACAATGCCTGTGATTCCCACAAAGAAGGGAAAGAGCACAAATACCGAAAGCACTGTTCTGTAAAATCGTACAATGGGCTTCCATGTCTAAATGGATGCCACGTTTGTCCCAAAATGCTTAAATTCTGCGTGGATTTTTGGGCTTCTGCAAAAGAGCCTGAATCGCACTCCTTTATAGCCCCTATTACGCTGTGATTCAGGCTGAATGACAATGCCATAGGGGCTATATTGCGTTACAAAAGAGGCTCTATTAAAATGTAACGGCAATAGTGTTACATTTTTGTTACAAAACGATTAATTCTGAAAGATTTTTAAAAGATGCATGCGGCTATTTAAAAGAAATTACTATTTTTGCATTATATTAGCCGTATAAAAGTCTCCAGGAGAAGAGTATGTGCTACATAGAGAGATTGGAAAGGCGTAATTATACGCCTTGATGAGGCAAAATTGAATATCAATGCTCTGAGTAATACAATTTATTTATTAACAATCAAAAAAACAAAAACTATGAAAGTATTTACGATTTTAAGAGCCAAATTATTGCAGATTGTCCTTTTGTGGCTTTGTGCATTGTCGGCTTCTGCCCAAGTTCCATCAACAATGGACTACACGATTATGGCGACTAATCCCAAGACTGGCCAAGTGCTTGCCAACAAAGAACTATTAGTGAAGGTAGAGTTGCGCTTGAATTCTGAGGACGGTGAAACGGTTTGGAGTAAGGAGGAAACTTTAACCTCTTCCAAGTCGGGCATCTGTACGATGTCACTTGATTTTAAAGATGTGGATTGGACATTAGGCAGCTATTACATTAAGGCTTTTATCGATGGCGAGCCTATTGGTGCGTCACAAATCAAGTCTGTCCCGTTTGCTGTGATGGCAGATCGCATTAGCGGAGTGATAACCAAGCAAGAATTGATTGGAAAGTGGGTCTTTTCTAGAAAAGCTGATGGAGTTCATATAGTTTATTCATTAGTCTTTGATTCAAATGGTGATTTTGTATTTTCTTATAAACGTAATGAATACGAAACAATAAATAAGGGGACATGGAAAGTCAACAACTTAGGTTATATTTCTTTTTTAGTAACATACGATTCTGATAAACACGACAATAGAACAGGAAAGAAACTTGTCTCGATTTCTCTTTATGACAAAGAAGATAAATCTCTTTTTCTTACAGGAGGATTATATGATAGTAGTATCTGTTATGACGATGGATTCTGGACGAAGCAATGATAAGAGGTTTCGTTTGATATGTCGTTTGAATGATAGCTATTATACATTCTTCAATAAGAAAGTGATGCTGGTTAAAATAAAATTATCGTGTGTATGAGAAAAATAATATTTATATTGACGTCCTTGTTTTCACTGGCAGTCGCTGCGAATGAAAAGCTCGATGGAGGTTTTGTAGTTGCCCCTATTCATACAGATGGTTATGCTGCCTATGGAGATTGTCTTGCAACTAACGAGATGGTCAATGACGGCATTTGTTGTATCACAGGGCGTTTTGTGACCATTATTAGTGCTCAAGCCTCAACGGATATTAAGAACACAAAAGCAACGGGCGACAAAGCTCTGTACGATTTGCAAAATAACATTTTGAAAGTCTATGGTTCGGCAAGAGTGTATGCAACGGATGGCAAACAAATTGGAATTTTGAAGGAGGATGCACTGATAGAGACCAATGCACTTCCCGATGTTTTTATCATCAAGTTTACTGATGGGACGGCCTATAAGCTGCTGAAATAAAACTTTTCATTAGTTTATGGTAGTGCTATAACCCTATTTATAAGAAAAATATCCATGAGTAGTTATTGCTCATGGATATTTTGTACCACAACTTTAGATAATTCATCTCTTCCTATCTAAAAGAAAGAATGGTCGAATGACTACAAATTAAACACCCCCATCATCCATAGGACAATGGGGGATATAATGAAAATGCTGCTTTACAGTACTAAACGCTCTTTATTTTGTTAAGCCTCTGCGGGAGCTTCCTCCTCTGCAGAATTATTCTCAGCAGATGCCGAATCATCCTTCGGGGCCTCCTCTGTTGGAGTCTCAGCCTTGGTAGCCTCAGCGCGAAGAGCCTCCTCGGCCTCACGCTCGGCCTTCAATTCAGCCGCATTTTCAGCTACAACGGTAACTGGCACCTTGACCTCAACCTCTCTATGGAAGTGTACGGTGGCCTCATAGGTTCCGACATGCTTAGCATCGTGCATCGTGATAATCTTACGATCAATGTCGATGCCCTTCTTGGCCAACTCCTCTGCCACATTTGCAGCACCAACTGAACCATAGGCTACACCCGTCACGCTCACCTTTGTCGGAATGACAAGCTCTACACCCTCAAGTTGCTTAGCGCGCTCCTCGGCAGCAGCCTTGACAGCCGCAAGCTTTGTAGCCTGTTGCTTCATATTCTCAGCGAGAATTTTCTTGGCTGAAGGAGAAGCTATGACACCTAAACCTTTCGGAATAAGATAATTGCGACCGTAGCCACTCTTTACATTAACAATCTCGTTTTTGTAACCGAGACCAATAATATCTTCTTTCAGTATAATCTCCATAATTGTTGCCTCCTTCTTTAATTATTTCATCAAATCAGTAACATAAGGCAGCAATGCAATCTGACGGGCGCGCTTTACAGCCGTAGCCAGACGACGCTGGTACTTCAAAGAAGTTCCTGTAATGCGGCGCGGAAGGATCTTGCCCTGCTCATTAAGGAAGCGCTTGAGGAACTCGGGATCCTTATAGTCGATATACTTGATGCCGCTTTTCTTGAAACGGCAGTACTTCTTCTTCTTGGTGTCAATGGAAGGAGCGTTCAAATAGCGAATCTCTGATTTTCTTTGCTCTGCCATATTTATGCCTCCTCTACTTTAGCTGCGAGCTTGTTACGACGCTTCTCTGCGTATGCAGCAGCGTACTTGTCAAGCTTCACGGTGATAAAACGAATTACTTTCTCATCGCGACGGAAGTTGGTCTCCAAGCGTTCGATAAGTGAAGGCTCAGCCTTGAACTCGATAAGAAAATAGAAGCCGGACGATTTTTTCTGAATGTTGTAAGCCAACTTCTTGAGTCCCCAGGCCTCCTCATTCAAAATCTCAGCACCGTTGTCGGTGAGCAGAGTTTTGAATTTAGCGACCGTTTCCTTTGTCTGTTCATCAGACAAAACGGGAGTCAAAATGAAAACGGTTTCGTATTGATTCATACTACCCTTAAAATTGTTGATAAAAAATTTAATGTATTATTGCTTTACGCATTGATTTTCAGCCATTTTATAGGCCTCTTTCAAAATGCGTTGCAAAAGTACTGTTTTTTTTTTGAATGGCAAAATTATTTATTGTAATTTTGCCTGTATGAAGAAAAAGTTAATCAGCTACTCCGGGCTCTTCGCAGTTGCGGTGGGCATCGCCTTGTTTATCTTGCACGGCCTCCTGTTTCCATACAGTAACACCCTACTTTTACTGGGGCTATTCTTTGTCCTTGCAGGAGTGATAAGCCATGTAATCATAGCTAAACACAACAGCAAGTACTGAAATCATCAATACAAATAGCATAGGAAACAGCTGACTTGCGCAATGCCAAATAAAACAGAAGATAACGATTTCCTCCCTGTTCACGCCAACTTTAGGGGGAAACAGGGAGGAAATTTCAAACTAAAAGCATTTATGCCGCTTCGTATTTCCGCATCGACTTAACCCACATTGCAGCTATACATCATGTAACCCCTTGATTTCCAATATCTGTAT
>ERZ808274.116-NODE-116-length-44873-cov-6.411732_pt1 | contig 44873 bp, 72 predicted proteins | sample MGYA00521277_ERZ808274 | MGnify/ENA primary metagenome ERZ808274 (study PRJEB31516, sample SAMN03275597) | gut metagenome | biome: mammalia-associated habitat; material: feces | host: Papio cynocephalus | place: Kenya | collected 2012-07-28 ... | reverse complement strand
TAAGTCGGTGTTTTATTATTTAGGGGCGCCCCCCCCCCCCCCCGGGGGGGGGGGGGGGGGGGGGGGGGTAGTCGTTCTCCTTAACTACATGCCCATTGTACCACCCTACACATATGTTGTCAAATGTTTTCGTTATACTTGTTTTGATATATGGATATATCATTTTTGATATATCGTCATCGCCCACATTATAATAGTATATAGGCGTGCCGTCCACCACCGGCGTACACTTTCGCCCAAATTGTATTCCCAGAATTTATGTAAATCGTCTGTACGGCGTTTTCGGGCGTTCGGCATGAAATTATACCCACAAAGGTAAAAACGGCTTGTAGGGGCATTGTAGCCCGTCTGATGCGATTCCGTCATATTATACAATTCTCCGCCGCCTTCATTGTCTATATTGTACCATAGGCGCGCCGCCCCGTCAAATCCAGGTACTTTGTTAAACTTTTAACAAAGTACCTATGCCGTCCACCGACACCGTTATTCTTTCGCCAGGATAACCACCAACACCAAAACAGCAACAATTCCTACTTGCCTCCCAGCAGCTCCCAAATTTCCACAAGCTACCAACTTGACAAAAGTTTCACAAGCGACGCCCCACCACCACCTGCCGCCACACAAACACCGTACAACGGCGGAAAATCCCACAAGGGAAAATTTGCCAGCCAGATGTATAATGATTACTATAAGATAATATATGTTGTATTATATTATTATTATTTGTTTATTCTTTATTGTTGGACGACAAGAAACACTAAATAAGAAAAATAAAAGTATTATATTTATAAAATTTGTGTTAATAAATTTATGTTGTTCGTATTTGGTTAGTGTTATTTATTTTTGATTTAAGTGGCTTGTTTATTTGGTATTTTTATATAACTATTGAATAATATATAGTAGTCCACAATAACCATTAAACAAAAGAAAGATATCATTTTGATATCATTCTTATATATTTAATATAGTAAATGATATATCTATCTTTTTAGTGTTCATGTAGCATAGTTAGCCGTCCTTCGGAACCCTAAAAGAAAAACATAGTTTGTTTGCCTGTTTCTTTTAGTGATATCTTGAAGGATTGAACATTTGATAATTTAGACCCTAAAGAAAAATAATAGTTATTGTACTGGCTCACGAAATTTGTATTAACTTTTGAATTATTCTTATACTGGCTCACGAAATATATATAGATTTTTGGATTATTCTTTATTATTGTATTTTATTGTAAATTACACTATATATATTATTATCTATATATTATTTTATTTATATCTCTTTAGCTATCTTTTGTTTATATTCTTACTCTCTATCTTTTATAATATGTATAATTATCTCTTTCTCTTTATATCTATATAAATAGCTTGCTTTTATAATAGCTATTTTAATAGCTTGCTTTTAATATATATATAATAATAGCTTGCTTTTATACATATACTTACAAGTTATCTATTATAATATACTACCGTTATCTTATATATATCTTTCTCTTTAGTATTATCTTATAATATTATTTGTTTAATCTTTATACATACTTGTAAATGTATATATATAATACTTACTTAGATTTTAATACTATCTATACTCTATATGCTTACTATGTATCTATTATAATATGCTTATTAGTATTCTTTTATAATATGCTTATTATGTATTATCTTATAATATGTTTATTATCTTTATCTTTAGATATGTTTATTATGTATAATACTATATATGTATCCATTATCTTTAGATATTCTTATTAGTAATCTTTTATAGATATGTTTATAATATTTGATATGTATATACACTATATATATATATATATACATAGAACAAATAATTATTATGTATAATCTTTAATAGCTATTATAATAGCTATCTTTTAATAATATTTAATATGTATACAGTCATATATATATTTAGGTGTTATATAATAGCTATCTTGAAATAATATTATATATATGACTTACATATATATAATATTATATATATAGATATTATTATATACTAACATGATTGTAATTTTAGATTGTCATTTAATATTGTCATTTAGTATATTTTAGATAAATACTCTATCAAGTATCGAAGATACTTGGTCATAGGCGCTTATGCCGTTTGGTGAAGCCCGCAAACTTTACCCTTGCCCTTTTATTTGCTTGCGGACTTGAACAACATTTATCTTTCTTATTCTTTAGGGTTTAACTTCCTCGCCATTAACGGACACAAAAATCAAATTCTGTTTAGTGTCATAGTCATATACACCAAGACAACAATCAACCTTAAAACTATCATTAAAGTTTTTAGTAATTCCGTTCATGTCTGTATCAAGGTCATAAGACTTTATCTTGTCATTAGAATTAAATCCTTCCATAGTGATAGCTATGAAATAGGTAGAAGTTTCTTCATCCCATTCATAGTCCAGCAACATATCCCCGAAACTTTCTTCTGTTACCTGATTGATGGCTTCAAGCAGGTCTTTGTCCAGCTTTACTTTATCACTTCCACAAGCTACACAAAAAAATACCATAACTACCGCGAACACTATACAAAGAAACTTTTTCATCTTAGTACCATCCTTTCTTTATCCGATACATACAGCCAGCATACAAAGAACACTAACCAGCGCAAAGATAGACCACATATTATTTATCCTCCCTTACTTCTGCCATCCAAAAATCAGTTCGGCAGTCACGACAGTCTGAGTATAAAAGCAAACACTCTCCGCCTTTATCTCTGTATTCAGCAGAAATATTGACAGGACAAATCCGCAGTACCCCATAAGCATCAAGTTGTGCTTCAGGATATTGCTCCAAAAACACATCTTGCCTTGTCTTTTTCTGTTTCTCCGGATGTTCCTTCGACCACTTCTCGACAATAGCAACCTGTTCTTTAGCGTCCAGCTTTGATATGGTGACAACCTCACAACAATCATTAATAAAAGCTGGGCACCCAGTACATTTATCGCCAAAACTCTCGCACATTCTTTTGCGTTCCATAATATATTCAAAAGTGTTCATTCTATTTTTCCTCCTTTAGAAGTTTCCCACGAATACATGACAATCATTTCTGTTGTCAATATCAAAAGTGACTTCAAAATAATTATCCTTGTTTACAAAAAACATTCCATTGTAGTCCTGATACTTTTCATACTGCGGATAGTCCAGCAGGTTTACTTCTTTAGCGCCATAGACAGCCGCCATGTATTCAATGATTTCGCCGATAACCTCGTCGCCATCATCAACATCTACCATTTCAAGTACGGTTTCTTTGATTACTTCTTTAGTGTCCTTTACATGAGTATAAATAGTCAGATTGCTTTCCATAGTTTATTTTCCTCCTGTTGTTAAACATGGGAACGATTGCGTTTGCGCAATAAGTTTTCCTCTTTCCAAAATATGATTAGCCCAAAGCTGCTACGAACACAAACAGAACACTAAAAAGAAAAGCACCAGCAAAGATTGCCTTTACAACAATTCCCGCCAATTCCTTCTTAGTGAATCCCTCAAACCATGCTTCACAGTCGAAACATTCATTCAGAAAATTCTTCATTCGTACTCCTCCTCCTTATTCATACATCGCGGCTTCGTCATACTCACCCTTATCATAATGGAAACAGTAAAGACGATACTTAATATCTTCTTCTACTTCTTCCATTTCATCAACAGAAAGGTTATGTGCGGCACGAAGATACTTTGCCGCTTCATAAGGCGTATCAAATTCGGTCAGGAAGTTATCGTGACAATTGGAATGATGGAATTTTAGGTCAGACACAAAATCTTTAGCATAGCAAACGCCAGTGCCGCCCTCACCATTATCAGAGTGCCATGTGTATAGAACATACTTTTTCATAGTTTTTTCCTTCTGTTGTTAAACACGGGAACGATTGCGCTTGCGCAATAAGTTCTCCTTTCAATAAAACGCAAGTTTCTTTGACCGTAGACGCTTGCGCCGTTCGGTTTATTCTTTACTTGATAAAACCAAGCGTTTTTAGTCCTGCGTTTATATATTCCAAGCGTTCATCAAGAACACTAACAGGAACATTTTTAATGTTAGCGCGCGTTATCTTTCCACGCCACATAGGATTTTCTACTTCCCATTCACGCATTAGTCTTTGCGTTTCTGCCATCAGGTTATTCATAATGATACCTCAATAGTTCATAGCATCAAAGTTATCGCAGAAAATATCTGCTACTTCTTGGAGGTCTTTGCGGGTCAAAACCTTGTTACAATCAACAAGATTACCGTCAGCGTCAATAACCTCCTCATAGGAATAATAACCATTCTCAAAGGCAAACTTGCGAACATCCAGCCCAATAGTACCACATTCATATGCGGCATCCTCAATGGCCCGAATAATATTTTCATTCATCTTCTGCCCCTCCTTTCATTATACCCATTATACTATATATACGCCGTTTGGTCAAGGAGTGAGCAAATTTTCTTCTTTAGGGCAATCTTCACACAATGCCTTAAATTTGCGTTGTAAGACGCTTTTCATGTTTTAGGTATAATTTAGTGTCCATGCCATAAAAACGCCACAGAACGCAAATTTGACGGTCTGGTGACATTCTACGCAACATTTCATACCTACACCAAACAGAAAATGCCCAGGAATTTATATATTCCTGGGCAAAAGTCCACATATTACTGAAGGCTAATCTCCAAAAGTGCGGAAGTGTTACAATGAACAATCAGCCCATCGTCAAGGGTGATTTCACATTCGTTGCCGTTAAATCCACAACCAAAGATAATGGAAACAGCGCTAACAGAATATTCATCACCATCTTCATCAAGATATTTAACACATATTTTAATGGGAATAATCATTTATATACTCCTTAAAATTCCTCTTTTATTCTATGTTTTCCATGAAAATTAAATAGTCCAAGGTTGTCTGGTATTGTCCTCAAATCTGGCGCCAAAGAACACATAAGTATCAGACTTTTTGATGTCTACCTTTTCAAAAGCACCGGCATAAACATAGGGAAGCTTATTAAACTCCTTTTCGGTATAAAGTTCCCCACCGATAAGAATGTTGCCGTCACGCACTTTAGGATTTTTGGGAAACTGGTCGTACTGTTCACGCACACGATAATAAGTCATAGTTATTCTCCTTTTCTATATACTGGACTACGAATTTGTTGGTATGTTTCACAAAATTTTTAGATTGTTTTTGCCATTACCTGATTAACACTAACAATAAACGGAACATTTCCGTCCTTCAGTCCAAGTGTAATCTTAGCGTCCTTCATTCTGTCTTTCCATTCTTCTTGGGCATCATAAGGTGAATAATACACCTTGGCGTCCGCCATGTTTTCGCTTGTCTTAGCCGTTCCTCCATAGTATTTACTAACAAATACAAGATTGCCTTTTCTGTTCAGGCTCGCAATTACAAACTTGTTCACGACATTTCCTCCTTTCAATGAAACACAAGTCACTTTAACCACTATACACATTATACTATATACTACCATGTCCGTCAAGTATAACTTAATTTTTAGTCGTCACAATCATGCTTCCTCCACATCCTGTACTCTTTTTCGTTTTCGTAAATCTCGTCATCCCAATAACCCTCATCAGGTTCTTCTTCATCTTCCTTAATTCCCTTTTGCGCCATTTCAAAGCTGGAATATCCGGCAAGTTCCGCTATGAAATCTTCATCATGCCAGAACAAATCATTAAGTTCTACATCAGACATACCATCGGGATAAAGTTCAACCAGTCTATCCTGGATAATTTCAAGGTCATCTTGCGTAAACGCATCAGCCACATATTCAGCGCCGTCCCAAAACTCAAAATCCCTAATGTCAGTTTCGGAATAAATTTTCATGGTTAATCCTCCTTAAATCATCATTACACTGGGCAACCAATTATAGCCCAATTCATCTTCTGTCGCATAATTAGCTATCATATTATATGCCTGTCGCAGATAGTCTGCCTGTCTAATAATAAGGTCGCCACCTTTTCCAATGCGTTCTTCAATGTCGCCATTATAGACCAAAGAACAACCACCTTCGGAATACTGCCGCCAGTCCTTAGCACCACACAAAAGCTGTTTCAGATTTTCATGGTTCAGATTGAAATTATCGTCACGCTGATACAGGCTTTCGTAGTCGTTCAGAATTTCTAAAGCATAAGTAGCACGAGCTTTGTCCCTCTTGCTGTCATTCATTCTGTCCATAATCCTTGCTTTGATGTCACAAATCTTCATACAATTTTCTCCTTTTCTACTGGTTCACGAATTTTAGATGTATTTTCCAAGAATTTCAGATACTTCAAGAAGTTTCTTAATTACGGCATTTACATCGTCCTGAGCCATTCTTTCATTTTCATTGACAGCGGTAATCAATTTGAAACACAATTCATAGTTTCGATTTTCAACTTTCATAAAGATTCTCCTTTTTCATTACTGGCTTGCGAATTTCCTAAAAAGAAAACCGCCCTTTGACTACAATAACAGTATAACATACCTAAAAAGATATGTCAAGTATTACTTTATCAAAGAACGGTAATTTTACTTTTCTATTAGATTTTTTATAAGATATATCAAGCTTTTAAAAACTGCGATGGACAACGGAACAAATATCAGCGCAAATCCGACGCAAAACAACAAAATTATGATTGCTGGATTGTCAAAAACCATCATATCTATTCTTTCCAATCTTCTTTATGGTTATCGAATTGTTTTCTCTGTTCCAATGAACACGAAGCTCTGTTCCAGCGGCGTTTTCAATAGTGCCAAACATCTCATAGATAATTTCAGACGGGATTGTAATATTTCCACGACTGTCAATGGTGGCAAAACTTGTGATAGCCGCTACATCAAACTTATCAGGCAAAATAACACAACCTTTCTGTAAGGGCTTAAATTTGCGTTTTAAGACACTTTTCTGTTTTTGGTATAATCTTGCGTCTGAACAATAAAAACGCCATACAGCGCATCCTCGTTGGTCTGGTGACATTTTAAGACATATTACACCTTTTGAATGACACGCTTCAGCTTTTTATTCATACTGGAGATATATTCATCAAGAATTTTCGACTGTTCTTTGGTTTCACAATACGCTGTAATGGTGATTGTCTTGCTTTTGAAGTCCTTGGTATAGGTATCTGTTACTGTATTGGTGATGTGTTTTTCGGCAAGAAATTCGTGAAGTTTACGCATGGCAACGATATTGTCACACATCAGCACATTCACATACAATCTATCTTTAGACAGCTTGTTGCTGATGCTAACAGCTACAATACAACCAGCGCCAGCAGCAACAGAAGCCACAATATTGGGGATTAAACCATCAGATTGGACTACAATTTTAGTGATGTAATATCCAATAAAGGTGCTAAAGGAAAGCGAAATTCCTGCGAAAATTGCCTTGTTCCTTTGAATGAATATGGCTTTGGTGGTGTTCAAAAGGTTATCTACCACCTTAGCAAGGAACATCATGCTAAATTCTATCACAACATTTCCTTCCATTAACAATATTCAAAAACATCGACTGTATCAGGATTAACCAATACAAGTTCAGGAGAAGCATATTTACGAACAACATACAACAGGTCTGGCGAAGATTGTAAAAATGATACAATTTCGCCAGAATAAAGCACATCATTCCTAACATACTCAACAATCATGCCAAGCATAACTTCAGATTTATCTTTGATGTAATGTTTTGTACTCATAATCAATCCTCCCCAAACAAATCTTCATAATTCTTACGCTGTTCATCGTCCTCAAATTCAATCTTGAAATTACCATCTTCAGAAGTCGCAACGCCATAGCAATAAATATCACTTCTGTTCAAATCGTGAACATACTGCCAATGTCTAAGATAGGTCTTATAGCTATCATTGTAAAACGCATTTGCTGCGTCCTCAAGACTGCTATAATACTTTCCATAAGCCCAGGAAATATCGTTGTTTTTGTCAATCTTGTAATTATGGGCAATTACATAAGACTGATAAGGTTCGGGCATCAAAATAAACGCATTTTCACCTTTGGCGTCAAGGATATGAACCATTTTGCCATTCTGAAACGCATGATTAGTCATAGTGATTTTCTCCTTTTCATGTCATACATATAGTTTGTGGCGTTCTTTCGACCACTATATACAGTATATTACTAATTGATAAACTCGTCAAGTACAACAATGTTTTGGCTTTATAGCGGCAGTTTTCTTTACTGGAACGGGAATTTTAACATCTTTTTTATCTGGTTTTATCTTCCCATCATCACCAACACAATCTTCACAATACTTCTTTACGGTTCTTTTGCCGTCTGGCGTAGCACCATAGGTAAATTTTCCTTTTGTAAAATGGTCAGTAGTCATCGTACGACCACATCGTTCACAAGTCCAAGTTTGCGGCTCATAATGAACAAGCAGTTCATTTGTATAAATATCAAATCCGTCAGAATCATCACCAACAAAATAAACGCAATGTTCTACACCGTCCACATCACGAAGCCGAAAGTCAAAATCATCGTGACTTTCTTCAGCAAGTTTCTGAATTTGCGCATGATACTTTTCTGGAATACGATAGTCTAAAATATCCCGCTTCCAAAAAGGCATTTCGATATATTCGTAAAATTCCTTATTGGCATTTTCAGCAGCTTCATTCGCAGCAAGCACATCGTTGTAAATAATGTCTATTCTTTTCTTAGAAATTTTGGTATAACATACCGCAGAGCCATCGTTTCCTTCAGACTTGAAACTTTCACCAAGACGAATAGTTGTTTCATTTCTTAGAGATTCAATTTCATAGTATTTATAGAAATCGTAACCCTGCCCTACAAAATGAACATTGATAATTGGAATAGCATAATATTTGAAGTTTTGAAATTTAACAGAATATTTAATTCCGCCTTCAGCATCATAATACTCATCATACATTGTGATACAAGTAAACACTGTTGACATCTCCCTTCACTATTCCAATTATATAGCAATCAGTTTATCTTGTCAAGTTCTTTGTGAAAACACCACTTCTAAAGGCTTTTTAGGAATAACCTTGTCATATAGTGTTTCTACTGGTTCAGCAATTTTAGGATATTTTTTGGTCTTTTTAGACTTTGCCGGTACAAGCATAAGCTGTGCTTCACTTCCTTTATTAGTAGACAGAACACATTGTCCTGTAAAACTATTCCATGGCACAACTTCATCTGTGTTTACATCACGCCATATATCACAATCCATCCAAGACGAATACACACAAACATCTTCTTCACTGTCATACCGAAATGTCATGTTTTCATCTTTAGCAAAGATTTCACGAAGTTTGGGTTCGTATCTTTCAGGGATTTTGTAATAATCCATGTCAGCACGAACATAATCGTATTTACTGTATTTACTCAAAATATTTCACCTCTTAGATAACGCCACAAGCCTTAGCTTCCGCTACAATCTGATTATATACAGGACTGCCAACTTTGACACTATCAGGAACAATCAGTTTCCCATTTTCGACACGAATCTGATTGGAATAATACTGGTTTGCGAAAAGTCCATTCCATACTTTAATCGCTTCTGATTTTGTAAAATAAATAGGATTTATCCATCTATCATAAAAATCGCCATCATACCTTGCTTTGTATTGTATACAGCCTGTATATCCATCATGGACTACACCAATTATAACAAATGGTTTCGTTTCTTTAAGGTAAGGCGCATTTTTTAACCCAAGTCTATTTGGGAAAACAACATCTCCAATTTTCCAGTCAAAGAAATCAAGACTACTTTTAACTTCTTCCAAATGAATATACGGAATTTGAATTGGTTCAATTGTAGTAATTACGGTTCTATCAGAATTAAATTGTCCTTTATACGAAATAAATTCACAAGTAACGAACTTATCTTCTTTATACTTTGGAATCGTTATAATTCTCATCAAAGAGTTATTGCCGTGATAATATTTATAAAGATAACGATTGTTGGTAACATGCTTACCAACAGCCAAGTCCTTAAAACGCATATTTTATTCTCCCTTCTTAATTAGTCCGTTTGCTACACATTCATCAATAAGTTGTTTGTAACACGGACTATCCTTTCCTACGCCATTTACAATAACAATTCCATCGTTGATTGTAAAGTTCTTGCCATAAAATGCTGATGCGAACAAACCATTATATTTCTTAAAATCATAATAATCAAAAAATTCTTCATCAACAGGAAATTCTATATCATAGCAAATCCCGTTTTTCATATTCACGAGTTTAACATAGAAATAAACGCCGTTGCTTTTGGTTACATAACAAACAACACCCTTTTTAGTAACAGAATAAGGGTTTTTGTCATTTCCAATTACATAATCTCCCATCTTAAATTTGCGCTTTACTTCTGGTTTATTGTTTTTGACTTCAATTTCAACTTTATCACCATAAACATCTTGTCCTTCATACTTCACAAATCGTTTATAATCGACATGCCACTTAGTCCCAACTTTGTCAGGATGGTCTTTACTATCTACAACAGCAACTTTTATTTCATCTTCAAGTTCGCCGATACCGACTACTCTACAAATAGAATACTGACTTGTAATAGCATATCCGTTATTGGGTTTTCCGGTAATCAACATACCAACTTTCAGTTCACGATACCGCATGGTTTTTCTCCTTTTTATTCTTTACATATTCATCGTATTCAGCACACAACTGCTTGTAACAAGGGCTATCCTTGCTTACATTTTCTACTACCGGAACACCATTTTCAACTGAAAACAATCTTCTATTGTTAGCGGTTCTGAATATTCCATTCCAAACATATGTGTCTACCAAATCGAAACAGCCTGCTAAAACATCGAATTTATGTCCAATTTCACTTGGATAAATTTCATGCGATACTACTTTTAATGTTATGTATTCAACTCCATTTTCAACACAAATTCCTACAACTTCGCCAATACATCCCGAAGTTGTAATACCATATCTTCTATCCGCCTCATTATTTCCTTTTACAAGGTCGCCAATACAAAACTTCATATAGACACCACCTCATACACAGTTCCGTAATCAACAAGAGTTTTCAGAATGTCCCTTGCCGCCTCTTCTGTCTCCTTTTTGTCATCCCCAGACGCAACAAATAACCATTTTCCATCACGCTTCAACCACGCCTCATAATGAGTATAGTGAAATTTAATGTCTAATCTTGACATCATATACTTCACATACTCATGCGGATAAAGATACTTTTTCATATGATTTTCTCCTTTCAACACTAAAAGAAAAAGCCTGTTTAGACCCCTTCTTCACTATATACATTATACCATAATACAACATATATGTCAAGTAACAGTGTCCAAACAGGCTAATTTTTAACAAGGCGAATATTTTTGATTCATAATACGAAAATCAACAATTTCTTCTTGAAGTTCGTCCATAATGTCAACAACCAGGTCGTAATAACCATCATCTTGACAGTATCTATAACAAATTTTCTTCATGTTATTTCCGGTGTATTTCCACGAATTCACATCATTATATTCGGTCAGACCTTCACAAATGTGAAAAATACAATCTTCCACACTATCAAATTCACGAAAACTACCGTCATAGTTACGCCAACCACCAACATTATTTTTCGTCTTAAAGTATTCAGAAGTTCCCCAACCACTTTCAAGTCCAAACTTAGCAAGAAGATACAAGGGGTTTATTCCATAGTATTTCCCAGCTTCAACAATCGTCCATGCGTAGTCGTGAAGTCCACTTCTTGAATTTTTAAGCACATATTCAAATTCTTCTGCTGTGTAAATTGTATCGTCTGTGAACACTTCATAGGCGCTACAAACACTACAAAGCATAAAAACAGCACACAAAATACAGATAAATTTCTTCACAAGAACCATTCCTTTCACTTGAAACTACCCTAATATTTTACCATGATTTTGTTGAAATGTCAAGTGAAGCATGAAATTCTATGAAGCGTATAGAAAAATAGCACCACTTTCAAACAATAAAATAACTGTTTTAAGCAGTGCTATTTTTCGTATATAAAAAGAAAGGAGAAAAAACATGGGCGGGAAGAAAGTAAGTCCCGCTGGTTACGGTATTAGGCTCCGCTCCCAAACTTCAAGATTCAAAGTCTTGCGTGCTACTCGTTACACCATACCGTAGTATACAGGGTCACAAAATCCATAATTACTTTTGCGACTTCGCAACCCAAAGCCTTTAGCTGCTGGCAACGTCCGAATAATTGGACACGCTTTTCAAGCAAAAGACTGTTAAACGACCCGACCATTTGTAACCCGTATATCGGTCAGCGGCAACATTTGACGAACTGAATAACTTTTATACCGCACCATCAGCAAGCGGTTATCAAAATTCGCATTGGTCAAGCAATACGAATTTAGGAACACGCACTACACTTGGCAGTCGTGCTTGGTAAGGATGGTATTTATACAGTCATATCCTTAACCCTGTTCCAGACATAGGTATAATTTGATTGCGGCAACCGTCTTGGTTGCGTGGAGGTCGAGAAGGGATTTTAACCCTTAGCCCTCAGAGTACAAAACTGATGCGCTAACAATTGCGCCACTCGACCATATAAAAGGCGGCTGTTGCACGCTCCGGAAGCGCATCGAAACCGCTAAACAGGGACGGTGCAGGCACTGTCCCTTGGAAGGCAAGCCCTTTGACGCAACATTTAATTCTCACTTACTTGGCAGAGAGTATGTGACTCGAACACATAGTGCGTTTATAACGCATCACCAGTTTTCAAAACTGGCTCCTTACCATTAGGATAACTCTCCATGTTTACTGGTTCACGAAATTTGTTATACTTTACAGATGGCAACAGCGTATTCCATATACTTTTCAGCCGCAGTCAACTCTGCATTTGCGTACTCGAAAATGCTATCGTCACCGTCACAAATATCAAACAGTGTCTTTGCTTTTTCAAGTCTTGTTTTAGCAGCTTCTACCAAATTATAACCCATTTCGTAAACCTCTTTTGTGTATTTTTCACAAAGCCAAACCCAACCTAAACGCTTTGCGTGACTGACCCTACCTACAAGTCGGTGTTTCCCATTGGTGGCGTAACTGGAAGTCGAATCCAGACCTGTACGAGGTTTAAGCTCGATGCCTCTGCCTATTGGGCTATTACGCCATATACTCATCAATAGTCTTGCCATCAATCTTGGTGTTGCTATGCTTATTACTACGGCTAAATGTGGTGGAACTAATCGCCTTGGCGATTCTGTCATCAATGGTTTTCAGTTCAGCCAAAGCACGATGGACTGTCATTTTTTCAGTATTCATTGTCTTTCCTTCTACTGGTTCACGAATTTGTAAACTTTTTGTAAACTTATTTTGAATAATTTATTAACAATATGTAAACTTTTTGTTAACTTTTAAAAAGGAGAGGAAGTTTTGAGTATATACGCTTCCAACTTGAAGATTGTGGTGATGCTTGGAGGGTCGATACTACCATTTCTGGGCTGAGAACCCAGCGTCCTGCCTTAGACGAAAGCACCAGATAAACCCAGTGGGATTAGTCAGCCATACTGGGTGACGCTGAAGAAAGGAGAAAAAATGAGAGGGGATGTTGGTGATGCTTGCGGGAATTGCGCCACGCATTTTCGCCTTGAGAGGGCGATTTCCTACTCTTAGAAGAAAGCACCATATGGAAAGAGGTGACGGTGGGATTTACTTGCCAGACCGTCAACGCAAGTTTGAAAGGAGAGAGGTAAAACCATGACTTTCAGGGAGGTGGTAGGCAGGGTGGGATGTGCGCCCACGGTCGCAACCTTATAAGGATTGTGCTTTGACTAACTAAGCTACCTGCCTGTATCTTTCACTGTAATCATATTATACCATAATCAACCCGTCTTGTCAAGTGGGGATGATAATTGTTTACAAAATGTTTACAATTATCTATTCCTAAGTTCTACAAGAATGTCTTTAAGGACTTCAAGAATCTGATTAAGAATGAATTCAATCATATTAAAATCTCCATTTTATTATATTTTCTTCCTTAATTCTTGGGGACAAAGCCAACTAAAAATCTAATGGCAAATCTAAAGACCGTTACCGACCAGTAGCAGACAAAATATTTTTAGCTGAACAACTTTTCAACAATACCGGTACATGATATATAGCTTTTTCGCTGTCTATTGTTAGCTTGACAAAACAACGCCAACTCACATTACTTCGCATCAATCATCTCATAGGTTTTGCTCCATCAAGCCCTATATAATACCGCAACTATTACATAGGTTGTCCCGCAAGAACGGAAGGGAGGTGATGCCCATACGGGCTGGTGGAAAGCGTCGGTGCTGCCCCGCTATTCTATGTCCCAAGCATAGTATGTTCCTGTTACATTACGCTCTCCATATTAAGTACAGCCGCTTTCGACCGTACTTATATTTTATCATAGATAATCCATCTTGTCAAGTATTAGAACGCCCAAGCACCGCTCTTAGCAATTTCAATATAAGAACAGCACAAATAAAATCCATTTGCTTTATATTTTAATCGTGCCAGACCATTCCTGTCTGCTTCTTTTACAAATGCGTCGGCTTCATTGCTATCATCAAACACCTTAATTTCGCCAAAAGTTAAGTCTGTTCGACAAGCAATGCCAAACACCGAAATTGGGATACTATCTATAATGTCGTCGTGAACACCGGCATCTTTTAGAATTTTCTTTCCTTGATGTCGAACATAAGCATTTCCCCACTTACTTTGTCCAACCTCAGCCAAGTTATCGCCACAAACATTCTTGATAAGCTGTTTTTCATTTTCGTACTTTTTGGAATAAGCATCCACAAATTTTAGAAATGTTTCTCTATACTTATTGAAATATTCAACGACAGGAGCTTCTGGCTTAATTCCGTCTGGAATTTTCACATTAGCAATTTCTTTATAAGCCTCATCGAAAGAAAGGTTATCGTCAAAATAGTCGTTTATAATACGCCTATAAGGACAGATTGTGCTCTTCATTTCTTCAAACGCCGCACCTATACTATAATTATAATCGCTATTATGTACTTCAAACATATCTGTATTTTTCACATAATAAGTTGTACCATAACTTGCTTCAAAGATAAACTTACCATCGTCGGTTTTGCCTTTTGCTACACCATACCATCCAGTAGGAGAATAATATACCGGCATACCATCAACCCAACATTCTTGTAGCATATTTATTCCCCCTTACATTTAATAGTGTCCCATTCTGTATGGTACTGAATATCGTCGCCATTTACGATAACTCTTTCTCCATCACAAATGGGTACAACATCAATATTGTACTGGTTTGCGAATTTCTTGAAAGAAAACCATTTTTTCCACCAGCTTTGCCAATGCGGTTTAATTGTAAATGGAACAAGACCCAAAGATTCTGTACTATCTAATACATCTTCTGCGATATTTGGGTCGGCAAACTTAGCAACTTCAATATTGGGCGTCATAATAATACTACCGGCAGACTCGCCAATTATTACACCGCCATTGTTAGAAAACCGTTTGATTGCCGGAAGAAGATTGCGTTCACGAAGCATGTATAAGAACAGCCATGTATTTCCTCCAGGAAGATGAAGAACATCATAAGACCCAAGAATATCATCCATAAACTCTTCAACATCATAATCCCATGTATTAATAATATGCCATTTTACACCACGATACCAATTCTGCGGATTATGAAACAATACACTATCGTCATACATTGGGCGATAAGACGGGATTGTGATTACAGAAAAGTCATCTTTACCAGTCAACAGTTTCATGTCTTTTCTAAAATCTTTAGTAATAGTGCTATAAAGTACACATTTTGCCATCTTATCGCACCCCCAATGCTTTTCTACAATCACTACACAGATTATTGTTTTCCATTGTATGCTTCTTACCACACACAGGACAAATCATTTCTTCTACACCGAAATTGATTTTACTTGTTTTTACATCGCCATCGCAATAAAACAAATCCTGCGGGTCAGACCAAAAATGCGACCATTTGGTATCAGTAATTTTAGGATAGCCAACCTTTTTCCAGTTAAAAATTTCGTCCTTCTTGTTAAACTTATCAACGACTTCCTGTGTCATCTTAACCCATTCAGACATAGCACCATTGTTCCCGCAAGGTTGTGCTCTAAAAGAAGCAACATTGTTGGTTTCCTTATCAATGGCAATAATGGCACGATTATTCATGGACATATAACGAATGGTCTTGCCATTATAATCATAATCATACTCTGTTGTATTACCACGATAACACACCAAAGAATGTTCATCACGCATGATAGACAGTGGAGCAAGAAAATAACAAGAATAACCATTACCAATAAGATTGTAACAAGAATTCCATTTGTTCTTATTGATAGACATAAAACAATAGTCGAGCGGGTCAATAGAAACGGTTACAGTACCCTTACAAGCCTTGTTCTGAAGCACTTTCGACACTTCAATGTCAAACTTATCGTCCATGAAATACTTACTAAGAAACTTAGACAGTTTCATGCCAACCTTATAAGTTGGGGAACAATACTTTTCCATAGTTTCGTTCTTAGGACAAGCATTTTTACGAAAATCATCAAGACTAAAATAATCAAGAATTACAGAATGGAACGGATACGCCTTTTTCAGACCGTCTACAAGACCATGAAGTTCACCGTCAGAAATCGGAATATCAATAGTCTTGCTAACTTTCAATTCATTGCCCATGCCAATATAAAATTCATACTTAGCATCTGCCCACTCTTCAAGATACTGGTCAACAGCAGCCTTACATACCTCAGCATCTTTACATTTAGTAGACCAGAAAAGCGCAGTCTTAAACTTTTCTTTGTCTACCTTAGAAATCATTTCAGCCTTAATCTTCTTGAGTTTTCTTTTAGCAATCATTTTGAATTTTTCTCCTTTCAGCCCGTTCTTTACTGTACTTATAGTATATCACAAAGAACCAAAGCTGTCAAGTGTTGCCGAGATTTTATCCTCGGCAACAGCTCAACCGACCATTATTACCATATTTCTCCACGTGCTTACCACAAATAGGACAAATAAGATAAGGAACGCCAAAAGTTACTTTATCAATCGGTACATCCTCCATAGAACAAGCATACTTAACAGGGTCTTTCCATGCGAACTGTCCAATACGATTAGTGTATTCCTTAGTAGGGTCTACCGCAATGCGAGCAGAGCCAACCAATTTATACAAGCCGTTAAAGTCTGGACAATTACTTTTACTACCCTTGTTGTTATCTGCTACAAACCATTCGGCATTTTCTACGCCGAAATACTTTTCAATAGCTTCCTGCGTAAAATCCTTAATAATCTTATATTGCGAAACAATTTCGTTATCGGGATAACCACGATGAATAAAGAATGTGCCATTATCCTTGTTGATAAGTACATATGCTCTAAACATCTTAGAATTTGTAGTTACAGCACCAAGTTTGAATTTGTATTCATAATCCTTGCCATTACATTGATAGGCTACAACACCAGAGTCATCAATCATGTACGCTACACAACCATTAGACTGCGCTCCATGTCCAGGTGTCATACAGGTAGTCCACTGGTTCTTATTCGTAGAGGACATTAGATAATCAACAGGGTCAATCGAAATACAAAACTCGCCCTTAATTACCTTGTTCTGAAGAACCTTGGAAACATCAATGTCGAACTTATCATCAAGAAAATACTGATGAAGGAACTTGGAGATTTTCATTCCCGGCTTATAAATTTCAATGCTATTCTGAAGTGTTTCATTATTAGGACACTTATTATTCTTCATATCACTAACAGAAAAATAATCAAGAATAACACTATGAAAAGGATACTTTTCTTTCAGGTTCACGAAAAGCGCTTGGATTTCTCTATCAGACGCTGGCATATCAACAGGTTTTACAAACTTAAACTGTCTGCCAAAAAGAAGATAGAATTCATACTTTGCTTCTGCCCACATCTGAATATACTGGTCTACGACTTTATCATTAACTTCATCAGTGCCACCATAAACACCGAGAAGAATTTTTACATATTCACGATTTACTTTACTAATCATTTCGTCAAGGATGTTCTTATCCTTTTCCTTAGCACGAAATGCGTACTTATAATTGAATTTACCGTCAATTTTCTTGCCCTTTTTAACAACAGGCTTAATCATGTCCCTGTATAAAAGAACAATTTTATCGTCAAAAACGACATTAGACTTATGACAATTCTTAAACCGCTTGACATTTTCAAGCGTACAAACAAAGGTTTTGCCACAATATGATTTCATCTTTGTAACATTTTCATCATAATCAGGGTCATATCTATCAATAATTTCATCCCAACCAAGCACACGACATTCCATGCCAACATCAAGGTCAGAATTTTCAGTGACCTCACCGCTAAGAATAAGTTTCAGCTTCTCGACATTCTTATCCATCTTTCTTCTCCTTTTGAAATAGAACTAATGTGGGTGGGGATTTCTCCCCACCCTTATAGCATACCACAAGTTTGCTTACTTGTCAAATCCATACTTACGAAGCAGAGCATGAGCGTCATCAAGCTGTGCCTGTGCTGCCGCAATCTTCTTACGAGCTGCCGCTACCGCCTTATCGTCAATAGCAGGGCCAGCCTCCCAAACAGTGTCAAGATGCTCGGTATAAGGCTTGCCAATCAGGGTCTTAAGAGCCTCGGACAGACGATTACGAGCAGGAACAGCATCAAACTCCTGTACCTTAACCACATCACGATTGCCATCCTTACCGCCATCAACAGCAAATACACCTTCATACTCGTTATGAGTGAAGCCATTAGAGCAAGCGGTAGACAGATTGATAACATCAAGGTCGCCAAAATCATCTGCTACAATAACATACTTGTTGCCATTACGGGTGGTCAGAATCATGCCTACATTCAGGTCGCCGTCATAAAAGTTCTTCTTCATGTGAAATTTCCTCCGTTTAATAAATGATTTTTTGTTTTCTGTCTTTCGACAATTATATTGTAACACAAAACAACCTTGTTGTCAAGTGTAACCGACATTTTTACTTGTTACTGAAAAATTCAGCTCTATCAATATCCTTTATCATCTTCATAACACGCTGAATCTGTGCCATCATATGCTTAGGACATACGCTTTCCTTAATTTGATGCTCGTCATAATATCCGCTACTGACATTACAGCTTGCGATACCCCATTCATTAGAAAGGTGTCTGACATCAGAACTGGAACCTTGATTTCTTTCAAAGCCAAACGATTCGACATAATCCATGAACTTTTTATTCGTTGTGTCGTAATATACAACCTGCTTTTCACCTTTACGGTCGAATTCAATCATATATTTCAGGCAACGAACCTTATCCTTAATAATGTCACCTTTCAGTTCTTTCATTGCCTTTTTAGCACCAAGGCAACCAATTTCTTCATCAGTAGTAAACAAGAAGTATGGCAATTTTTCGCAGTTGTTAATAAGATAGATAGCCGCATAAACACCACATCTATCATCGCCACCAATGCCTTGAGGGCTACTAAGATAATAATAATCTTGATTGCCAACAGCGTAAGTTACATAAATATCTTTGACAATTTCCTTGTGAACAGTGTCCATATGACAAACAAACATCATAGGAATTTGTCCTTTACAGAAAATGTAGTCATCTGTTACACTTACATTATCCTTGCCGAACTTCTTTGGAAGATTTTCCGCAAGATACTTCTTAATATTTTCCTGTTTGGCTTTGATAAGATACTCAAATCCTGTCTGATTAAATGGCTTCATGTTGACTCCTTCTTTCCTAATGATTATTTTTGTGGGCAATGCCTGAAATCATATCCTTATGAATACCGTAATCGTCCATACTTTTTACCAAATTATCGTCCTTGGCAAACACAAACCTAACCCTTTTATTATTGTCTGGGTCACGAAATGTGTATAGAAGTTTACAATTTCTAAGAATAAGATAGCCAGCCATGTTCTTTTGATAGATACATACACCGTTCTTACTATTCATAGTATAGCACCTCTTTCGTGTATTGTCAAGTTAAAGACTCCAAGCTGGGATTATCAATGTTGATTTTTGCGTCAACATACTTTTCTTTTTCAAACTTTTTAGTGTTGCTACCATAATAATAATTACCACTACTATATCCGTTATTATATCCGTTGTTATAATTATAACCGTTATTCTTTTTCTTATAGTCATCGTTACTGCTATAACTATAAGTCAAAGACTCGATGTTTTTAATCTCGTTTTGAACACGCTCTTTAGTATCAGGCGAAGGATAAATAATGGAATAGTCAACATCCTTAAAGATAAGGCCAGACTCGCCATTTACATAGAACATTCTAATATTTCTAACATCGCTTTTTGTTTTATTATTCACAGCGATAATGAAATATTCTGTTCTATAAGGTTCAAAAGCGTCTTTTGCTGTATTAAGAATGAATTTCTCACCAGTAGAATCATCGAGATTGTCTGTGCCAGCGTTGACCACAATAATATTGGGAGTATAAAAACTCTCATCGCCAAGACCATAGCCATCCGGGTCAAGTAAAGCATCTTCAACATCTTTTGTGCCAGCGCCATACATTACTTCTGCGAACAATCTAAGAGAACAATAGTCCACATCATCGGCTTTAACATTAACAGTATAATATCCGGATTTCTGTGTCGGAATAGCAAGGTCAATCGCAGAAAAATTACCCTTTTCTGACACCTCAGAAATACCAACTGCCACAAATCTGTTCGCATATGCCTTTAGATAATGCTTAATTTGCCCTATAAAAGAAGCATAAAGGTTAAGTCTGGGAATACCGCCATCAATAAAGTCAACTGTCATTTTGAAACACACTCCTTTTGAATTTTTATTGTATCTTTATTGTATCACGCTATTCTGGTTTTGTCAAGTATTGTCTACAAGTCCAAGAAAATACTCTTTATCTTTGTCTGCCTTAAAAACAACAGTCTTTCCGACAGCATAAGAATCCGGCATTTCCTTTTTAACCATGTATTTTACGCCTTTAATAAAGGGTGGACAATACTTGTCGCCATGAAAAACTACATAATTAGCAATTTTAGCCATTATAATCACCTATTTAATGAATATTTTTTATGTAATCGGTTACACAATTAAGATTCTTAACAAGATAGTCATGATATTTAATGGCAATATTATTAAAAATTTTATAGAATTTAGATTTCAATTTCTGACGACAAATCTTCTTCCCGGTCTCTATATCAAAGACATCATCGTTATGGCATCTTGCTACAACACGATAAAAGTCGTTTGGCCTATAAAAGTCAGTAAAGGAAGCAGGAAAATAATTGTGAAATTGACCACAAAGACCAGTTTGCTTAAACTTTTTATCAAAAAGTTTGTCAAGCTCAGAATAAAAGTCTGCCGTAGCCACAACAACCTTATTCTTTTCGTCTACATGATACTTAATATCGTACTGCATAATTATTCCTCCCTTTCTGTGTGTTTACCACCATCGTCCTTGTTCGCCTGATAACAGAACATTTCAGCAAAAATATCCATGTCAAAAGTCGTATTTCCACATTTAGGACAGCAAAAACCAGCAAATTCTACATCTTCACGATGAAATGGAATGGTGTTTTCGCTTCTGTTTTCACCATCTGTACTAATTATACCACCACATTTCCGACATGTCAAGTCTACGGCATCAAGACTGACATCGAAAAACATACCAAAATCTTTCATTGAACGCATATTTTCTTTACCCTTTCGACAGCTTTATTAAAAATTTCTTCATCTTTTTCACATCCATAGAAGTTTCTGCCAGTATTCCAACAAGCAATTCCACAACTACAAGACCCAAAACAGTGGTCAAGAACATTTTCGCCGTCATTTGTATAAGTTTTTATCAAATATTCAAGCAGTGTAACTGGTTTCTGACTAACATGAAACCCTCTTTCCTGCCCAAATTCTAACACATTTGTTGGATAACGAAGTCCTGGATTGTCAATTACAGAATCTTTTTCATAAACAATACCGTGTGCTGCTCCACCAGACCGTTTTGAAGCCCATTTATACGGTTTTCCTGCTGAAAATTGGGGATTATAGGTTGGTTTTTGCTTGTAAAAAACTGAAATCGTTTCCAGTCTACGCATTGGTTGAACTTTAGCAAGATTTGGCGTTGTACTATTAGGCTTTACCCAATACCAGTCATACCGATAATCTTTCAAATTGCTTGTTCTAAGCATTGAACTAAAAGGTTCTGTGCCAAAAAGAAGAACTACACCATTAGGTTTCAATATCCTATTGTATTGTTTCCACAATTTATCCATAGGAATTATCGAATCCCAATCGGCTTGTGTCTTTCCAAAAGGTAAATCAACAAAAATAAGGTCGATAGACTGGTCTTTCAGGCTCACGAAATAGTCAAAACAATCGCAATTTTTAAGATTTATTGAAGATTTGTTTACATCTTTATTACAATTTATTACAATTTGGTTACAATTTTCAACAGAAATTGTGTTCACCGCCTATCAATCAAGCATAAGGTTAAGAAAAACACTATTCAAAGAAGCCAAAGTAGCGATTGCCCAAGCACAAGTTTCGGCATCATTCCACTTTACATCATTCTTTTTGTTGTTTCTAATGTGAAGAATCATGCTGACGATACTATTTACGGCAACAAATGCCCACAAAACAATCCTTACAATCTTCATTAAACTCCTCCAACCTTACATAAATTTGATTTTTTAGAACAATTTTGTCACATTTTGGACAATAACTATACATACTGGATTGCGAAAATGATAATTCTGTGTCACATTTCATACAAAAATACCGAAAATTTTCATTTTTTCCAATGTTCTTCGATAATTTTTGAAAAAATGGCAGGGTTTTTGTTCTTTCCAATGCGTTTTCCAACCCCTTCGACAATCTCATAGAGAAAATATTGTTCTCTTGTGCTGTTACTGGTTACAATATGTGTCAAATTTCCATTATTAAGAAACTGTGTCCACATAATTTCATTTGTTGGAATACCGTATTTTTTAAGAAATTCCTTATTTTTCTTCATATTCATCATCGTCTATGTCCCCATATCCAGCTTCCAGTATATCACGAATGGTCGTTCTTGTCAAGTACAAGATGGTCGGGTAGTCTGCTTTATCCTCATCTTCCCACTTATTTAGGACTTCAGGACGCCAATTCGCACACAAATTTTCCATCGTTCTATAAAAATAAGGACAAATATCAGAACAAAAGTCTGGATTTTCACGAAAATCTTTGGATTTTTCACACTTTTTACAAAATCCATCGTATTCATATTGCGGACATTCGTTTATGCTAAACGAATTCTTTTCTTCAGCGTTCTGTAAAATGACGGTGGGTGTTGCCACCCAACCGTCCACAGGTTCGCCACATCTACTCCACGAACATCCGCCACAAGCATTTTTACACGAAAAACACAACTGCTGCCCACTTTCAAGGCTTCCAATTTTCATTTTGACGAGTTCTCGACAAGCTTTTTCACATCCTCTTCGAGCCTTTCTACCCTTACATTAAGATTTTTAATCTTCCGAACAAGGTACATAATAAGCATCCCATTGCTTACTTTTTTAGGCTCATTAACAAGACTATCTTTATCCGCCATAAAAACCTCCTTATTCTATAAGATTGTATTTATTTAGATACCAGTTAGAATACTGACCCTTCTTTTCAAGTTTCATATCCTTGTACTCTACTGTAATTATATTATACACCTTTAACGGTGTTTTGTCAAGTACACGCTTAAAAACCATCAGTTTATTCTTAATTCCAGTACCAATGGACATCAATTCAAGTTCGGCCGCCCAACATTTTGACTTATCTTTTGTCATAAGATACCTAATGCCAAGAACAACAAGTTTTAGTTTATCTTCTGGCTTACCAGTCTGAATATTGGTATATCCAAGATATTCCTGTTGCCATTCTATCTTTTTGCCAATAGGATAATCTACTGGCTCACGAATTTGTGTTTGTTCTTCACACTCATGTAGGATTTGAATAGTATTCAAGTCAAGATAGGTTTTTTCAGTAGCCCTGCTATTACGCTTAACGATTTCTTCAAGTGTTTTATCATTGGCAAGAATTGCCTTGGACATCTGTTTAGCATTTCCTTCTTTGAACTTTCTAAAGAAACCTACACAATAATCCAACATTCTTGAATTTCCAAATTCACTAAAGAAGTCCAGTTTAATAAGCAGGTCAAGCTGTCGTGCGTCAACAGTTGTTTTTCTGTCGATGTCAATTAGTAAATCCATGAAATAATCGTACTGATTATTACGAAGTGAAAACAATTCATCTGCGATTGTGGCGTTACAGTATTTTATAGACTGCATGCCCTTATATATGGTTTTGGTTTCTTTGTCTATAAAATAATCTGTACGCCCGTATCTAAATCTTGGTTCGGATATATAAATCTTCTTAGAATTAGCATAAGCGATAATATCTTTAGTTTTTGCAGACTTATCTTTCCATACATTAAGACAAGATGTAATGAACTCTAATGGATAATAATGACGAAGATAAGCACAAGCGTACCCTATAAACGAGTAGGGGTCACTGTGATTCCATGAAAAAGCGTAACTTGACGCATCCAAAATCGTTTGAATAAACGGTTTGATAATTTGTTGACATTTTTCAACAGGAACATCATAGGTTTTGCTTGTATAATCAACAAATCTACTCTCTATCTCTGGAATCAATTGTTCAGTTCCCTTTTTCTTAGCGATTGCCCTTCGACAGTTATCGCTTTCAGCAGCAGAATATCCGCAGAACTGGACCAAGAATTTCATTATGCTTTCCTGCATACACAGGTGTCCAAGTTCATTACCAAGCAAATCATTTATTTCTTTTAGACCATTATCCTTGAATATGCCATGCGATGCTTCATCTCTAAACGAAGCAGCGCCAGGTCTAATAAGCCCATTACAGAACGACATTAATTTCAAATAACTAATGTCTGGAAATTTATCACGAATTCTTTTAATGGTTTCTTTAGAGAACATATTTCTAAGAAGCTGCGAAGCGAAACCACTTTCAAACTGAAACACACAAGTAGTGTCTTTTGCTATTTCGTCCCATACTTCTTGGTCATCTAAGGGAATGTTATCTGGCGTTACCCTTTCAATCCCAGCCAATTTACAAGTATTATTTATTACACCAACATTATCAAGACCAAGGAAGTCCATCTTAATCCAGTTCATTTCCTCGATACCATGTTTATCAACTTGTGTAATATATTTTACTTTTTTGTCAATGGATAAGATACTGGCAAGACCAATTTGTGAATAAATATCGTCTGTTGAACATAATATGCCAGCAGGGTGATTGCCAACAGCCACAATTACACCATCAAGTAATTCAACATAGTATGATAATTCTGGATATTTTTCTTTAATGTTATCTGGTAATATTTCATTTCCGTTTTCATCTTGTATAAGCTGACTACAAATTTCATCAACTTCACTTAAAGGAACCTCTAACGCTCTGCCGACTTCACGAACCGCTCCTCTAATAGCTATTGTGCTAAATGCTGCTATTTCGCAGGTATTCAAGCTTTTATCGTTTAAAACCAGTTCCTTGGCTTTTTCTCTGTCAACGGCATAGTAATCACTATCAATATCTGGCGTTGTCTGACGAGCAGGGTTCATAAAGCGAAAGAAGTTAAGGTCAAACTTCATACTATCCACATCTGTAATTCCAAGAATGTAGGCAACCATCGAGCCAGATACAGAACCTCTTGATGGTCCAGTATAAATTCCATTTTCGTGTTCTCTATCACGAAGATATTTTTGGAAAAGCATATAAGAAATACTATTGGTTTTCTTATATACATCAATTTCTTCTTCAATGCGCTTATCAAGTTCTTCCCTTGTGTGATTTTTTAACGCATAAGGGTGTTTTTCAAGACATTCATAAATTGACTTTCTAAATTCTTCTTCTGGGTTATCGAAAAGATTAGGATATTTTGGCGTTAAGTCAAAATCGTAATCTTCACAAGCATCTTCAATTAGCTTAGTATTTTCAATTGCTTGTAAATATACATCTTTGGGAATACAATCTTGTTTTTCATAAGCAGAAACGAGTTCATCATAAGTTTTAAATGTTAAGTCCCAGCCTTCTTCGTCATCAAACTTATTATGTTTCGCTTTCAAAAGAATTTCTCTTGCTTTGGCGTGTTCCTCGTCAATAGAATGTGTGTCTGTGCCAGCTACAAGATTTAATCCAGTTCTTTTAGACAACTCTAAAAGATAAAGATTGTAGTCTTTTTGTCTATCCACATTATGGTGCTGGATTTCAAGATAACATCTGTCTTTATTATTAACAAGAAAATCAATATATTCCTCTGCTTCTTCTGGCGTTCCCTTTCCAAGCGGGGAAGCAATACAAGCAGTAGTAATTATAATGTTTTTACTTGTAGTTTTCAAATCCTTAAATCTGATTCTTGGAACATAATAAAAATGTCCATCTTTTCTATTTTGCGAATCTGTGACAAGCTTGTTAAGTTCCAAAAAACCGTCATAATTTTTGGCAATAAGTACGGTATGGTAATTATCCCTTGTTTTTACAGGTTCTTCACAGTCCAAATCATTGAATGTAATATATGCTTCAATGCCATGAATCCACTTCATGCCAGCATTTAGAACCTTTGTTCTTTTCTCCCACCAGTTATAGATGTTACCATGCTCTGAAAAGCACAAAGCAGTCATTCCAAGTTCTTTTGCTCTATTTATATACGCATCAATCTTGGTTGCGCTGTCCGCATTGGCTACGCAAGTAGAATAATCGCTGTGTAAATGATAAATAAAGTAATTTTCCGTAAAACCCACCCCCATAGCCAATTTTGGACATTTTTGGTCATTTTTGACCAATTTTTCAATTACCCAATAAAATAGTCATTTTATTGGGTTTTTAGGGCTTCAAATTTCTATGATTTTCATGAAAATTTGAAGCCCTATTTTCATACTATATAAAACTTTTATTTTATTAAATGAAATTTAACACCGGTTCACCATTATACCCTTTTTGAAACACAAACCACGCATAACACTGCGTTCCACCACGATATTGACCAGTGATTTTATCTTGCTTAAAATATTTATCAAACTCACCATTCATAGCACAACATATTCTGTTGCTAAACACGCCAACATATTTCAAACCATATTTTTTAAATAATTCAGCCCTTGTTTCAGTTTCAAGAAATTGTATTTTAAGTAAAAAGACTGCCAATCCACCATAATCAAGCAATGCCATTGACTTTTTTATAAATTCTGATGCCAACTTAAATGGCGGGTTTGTGATAATGTCTTTAGAACCACCAAGCATTTTTTCGCTTTCTAAAAAGTTAAGTTCAATACAATAATCGTTTCTCTTAATTAAATCTGAAGAATTTACATTATAACCATAATCTTTTAGCCTACAAGAAAGATGCAAGTTTCCACAAGCTGGCTCCCACAAGTTATTAGATAATCCTATTTCTTCAAAAAATCTTATGGATTTGTCTATGGCATATGGGTCTGTGGCATAAAAATCATTTTCTTCTCTTATTGCGTTATTATTCACACCAAGCATAAGACCTGCTTTAATTTTTAATCACCCCGTTCCTTATCATACTCTAATTATAACATATTTATACTGGATTGTCAAATATTCAAGATTTTTCATATTTCTTCATTTCATTGTTCATATATTGAATTTGATAACCAAATCCCATATTGCTCAATGGTGTTTCATATTCAATAAACTTATTTTTTAAAAATTGATTATATTTATTGCCGCATAAAAATATAGCCTTTTGATTAAATGAAACATTTTTGCTTTTTAATTGTGTAATAACTTTTTCTGTCCATTTCTTTCTTTCATCAACAGACATCTTATTTAAAGTTAATTCATAAGGCTTTATTAAATCATTTGGTTCTAACAGACCATATTTAGCCGACAATATATATATATATAATTTGGCTTCAAAAAATTGGCATATTTATAACAAGTCTTAAAATAATTAGAACAATATAATTCCTTAGCAATAGCAGGATGGTCCAGTTTTGTTTTCACGCAAGATATAAACACTATCATCTTTTATTTTCCCTTGTAAAGTAATAAAAGAATGGCGTATCACAAACAGCAAATATAAATTTGATAATGTACTGTGAAACAATCATATTTAAAATATTCGGTACAATTCCATAAAATGCAATTGTAATAAAAATTGCGGTATCAAGAATTTGAGCTGTCATTGTGCCAACATTGTTCCAAATCCATTTTCCACCTTTTGTACTTCCATGCTTATTAATATACCAATTTCTAATTTTATGAAATACCCATACATCCCATGTTTGAGAAACCAGATAACCAACCAAAGAGGCAAACACAACTCTAAAAGAATTACCAAGGATAGCCTTAAACATTTCTTGATTGTCAGCATAGGGTGCTACTGGAAGCAAAATAGCCAATCCTATAAGAACAAGGCTGATAATTTGGCAAATAATACCAACCTTTACTGTTCTGTTTGCTTCATCCCTTCCCCATATTTCACCTATAATATCCGTCATAAGATATGTCATAGGATAAGAAACAATGGCGGCGGGAACTGTAAACACCCAAAAAGCCACAACTTTACAAGCAACAATATTCGCCACTATAAGACAAACTACAAAAATACAGTTTAGAATTATAAGATTTTTAATATTTTTCTTCATTTTTTTACAAAATTATCCCCTTAAAATAGAAAAGTCAGTCCAAGCTTTAAAACAATCGAAGGCAATATCTTTCCAATACCTATCATCCTTTTGCTTTACAAGGCTACCATTTTGCAAGGTAAAGCATTGCCCACGCATATGCCCCTGCCAAGATGTGCCATCTACCGTATCAAAAGGACAAGTGTTATTATTCAAATATTCTAAAGATAGAAACCCGAGTCCATGTACAATACAGTTATTTTTATGCGCTATGTCTACCATTGGTTTAAAAATATTCCATTCAGACTTTTTAATTTCTTTGGCGGCAATACCACCAATTGCTACATAGTCATAATCTTCTGTTGTTTTATACCAATCGTCTATTCCGCGACTTTTGTGCCAAACGGGTATACATTTTTTACCTGTCCCCTGCTGTATTCTATCCCTTAATACTTTTACTTCTTCATATGAAAATAAACAATCCAAGTCCATTTCAAAAAAACATCGAATATTTCTTTTATTTATAAAATTTATATATTTTTTTACATATTCTTCAATATTTACTTCGTTTTTTACATTTTTATTTCCATTCATAAAGGCAAAAGCGCCGCTATCAAGTAAAAATCCGTCAGAATTAAGGCACCAATCGACATATTCATGCGTTTTTTCTGTGTCGGCTTTTATATCCATAAAGGATTCAAGTAAATAATGTGGTTTTATTTTGTTTACTATTGGTGATTTTACATGAGAAGTAGCTGCTAAAAATATTTTAGTATCCATTATTTATCCTTTACCCAATAAATGAAACATTTTATTTCTTACTTTCTAATAATTCTTCCAATGTTCTCGGAGTATAATTCATATAATCAAACATACATCCAACATTTATTGCCACAATTTCTTTTTCGTGTTGTCGCCTAATAGCAAATTCACCATTATTCATTTCCGACACACATTTTTGAAAATATGTTTCCTCTATCGAATTATGCAAATGTCCATACAGCAAAATTGTACCATTATGCTGCCCATTCCACATCAAAATAGGATAATGACACAACACAAGTTTATACGGTTGTTTATTGGCATAATCAGTAATTTCAAGATAATCGTGAATTTCGTGAAACAACTGTTTATATCTATAATCACGAATATCACAATGATTTCCTAAAATAAGAACCTTTTTACCTTTTAGCCTGGCAACAAAAGAAATCAAATCTTCGTTTTTGCCACGATTAGATATATCACCCAAGATATAAACTGTGTCACCATTTGTGACACGACCATTCCAATTGTTTAGGATTGTTTCATGCATTTCATCAACCGTCTTAAAAGGACGATTATCAAAATTTAGACCTTCAGTAGTCTGGTTTTTACTAAATAAGTGTAAATCACTAATATAATAATTCATATATTAGAACTCTGCCGGGTTAGGAAGCTGAATGTTCTCATATTGCGCACGAACTTTCATTACATTCAGATATGCTTCCATATGGTCAAGTTGTTCATACAGAATCTCAATAGGACAAGTAGGCTTAAAATCCAGCTTGTCAGCGGCGTGTTTTTCAAGCATAGCATACAGCTTCTTATATCTAATCTTGGTTTGACTGTACTCTGCTACAAAACGCTTCTTGTAGTCATCACTAAGCATCATTGCGCAAGTATCATTCAAAGTAATCATTATATAACTCCTTATGTTTTATAAATAACACTAATATTTTATTGCTTATTTATTTCCTCGAAAACTATTCGATTTGGCAACATTTTAGAACAAAGATATACACTTGAGAATGGAGGATTTAAAGAAGTCTTTTTCTCATCATATGATTTGAAATACGACACTCTTTTATTAAAATACATTATTTCAAATTGATTGTTTTTGAACATATTAAAGCGTTTTTGGCTTTCAAATAGTCCAACAACGCCAACAAGCATGGCAAAAGGTTTGCCGATTTCAAACAATCTTTCAAAAACTTCCGTTTTCAAAGAATATGGTGGATTACTTACAATATAATCGCAGTCTGGCACATCAATCTTGAAGAAATCTTGCCCATTTTCAATATGTGTATTTATTACATTAAACCCATTTTGTCTAAACAATTTAACAAAAATGCTTTCGTTTGTGTCAAAAGGACACCAAATCGTAGAATTTTTAGGAATATGCTTAATTATTGGCAAAATAGCATATTCTGGCGTATAAAATTCGTCATTCCCACTACCTGCTACAATATCCATTTTCATATTTTATAATCCTCACAATAAAATATTAGTTTTATTTGTTTTTCTTAAATTTTTCATCACATCTGTTACAGTTTCCACCACATCTACATTCTACTGGAATACGATTTTTGTAACACAAATTAACTCTATATTCCCTATCATAAGTACCTGTGAAATAGAAGTGTTCGCATCTTGTGTATTCGTAGTCAGGCAATAAACCACCATCCTTTACTGTTTTTATTATAACATAAACATTATTCCTTGTCAAGCACTGGCATTAAAAGCAGAAATCACTATATTTGATTTTTACAATAATTCGTTTTCCGGTTCTATCACGAAGTTCAACAGCGGGACGACCAACAATACCTTCCATAAAAGCAGTTCCAACGGTTGACTTCGGGTGTGTCTTTACAAACTCAATAGCTTCTTCGATAGTTCCCTCTAAAACAATTGGGACAACATCAATTCCAAACATAACGGCTACTTCTTCTACCCATTGACGCTCTTGGTAGTTTTCGCCAATCATAACATCGAAAAGGATAAAAGACACATCATTTCGATAGTTTCCGCCTGTTTGAATTTTACATCCATATCCTTCACCAAACAAAATGACTTGTTTTTCACCATAAGCTTGCTCAAATAACTGTTCAACTTCTGGAGTAGAAAATGTATTATTAAGGTGTTCTAAAAGATGCTGTGGTATGGTAGCCTTGTCTGTTCTTCCAGCAAAACCAACACTATGCCCGTCCCAAATAACACGAATATTTGTACCATCGAATTTCTCTGTGAACTGCCATTTGCTGTCTTTGAGATACTTCACGGCCTCATTGCGATAATCACCAATAATTAGCTGTTTTGTACCATATATATCCCTGTTAAATACAGTTTCAATTTTGTTGTACTTAACCATTTCGCCACAACCCTCTCGAATTATTTACTTCTGGAACAGAGCCAGAATATCGTTGTAAACTTGAACAACCACATCTTTTGCAGCATCCACCGCATCATAGGTTACATTTTGGGCTATGACCATCTTCATCACTGTTTCCGAGGATGGTATAATCAAAAATAGCGCTATGCTGATAATGCTAACAATACAACCAGCTTTTACTCTTTTTATGGCAAGCCTCTCCTCTTTATCGTCGGTTGCGTTATCCCATTTACAGATGCCAAAAGCAATAATCGCAAGCCCGATTACGCATCCAAAGATAAGCGCTCCCCACTTCAAGTCGCTGGCACCATCGATTAGGTAAAATGCCCATGGGTTAATTACAGGTTCCATATTACTTCCTCCTATAAACAGTTTTGTCGGCATACAAAGCATCTCTGCCTTCTTTACGCCAAACATCACAATATTCAACAATAAAATCATTCATATTTTTCCAAACACGCCACTTAAACGGACCATTGTACTCTAAGTCAAGGTTATCAAGCCAATATTCTTTAGTTTGACCAGTTTTAAGGTCTACAAATTCATACAGAAATACCACCTGAAGCCCGGATTTGTCCTCATACTCCTGCTTCCAATATTTCTTTTGTCTTGCGTAAAATCTTCCCCGCCACAAATTATCATGTAAAATACCGTTGTTTAAATCCCGTATTGTTTTGTTGGCACTACGAAGATATTTTTTAATTTTTAGGCTTGTCAACATTTCTAAATTCACCCTTTCCACAAGAAAAGTGTGGCTGAATAATGCCATTTATGTTGTTCTTAGAACATTCACCATAACAATCTGAAAACATAAGATACTGACATTGCCAACATTCTACATTGTTGTTGTAATTATCATTCTTTTGGCATAATTTCATCCAAAAACTCCTTTAATGCTTTGTCTTTAGTCATATAGCTATGAGACAGCCTACTATATACCATACCGCTTAATTCTTCAAAATAATACTGCTTCCCGAAATATACACCAGAAATCAGCTCAAACATCTCATAAGCATCTTTGGTCATAAATCATTTATCCTCATCTGCTTTATATTGTTCTACAATTTTTACAGCTATTTCTGGATTAAACACGCCGCTAAAATTGTCGAATACACAATGGTAATCATCCACTTCTGATACAAATATTCCAGCCGGGCACCATTCGCAATCAGTATTATCTTCACAAATTTTTTCCATATATTTGAAATATTCCAAAACATCCATGTATATAAACCACCTATCCAAAGAAATATCGTTGTGGATTTGATTCTATAATGCCGTTACCGTATGCGTACCAAGTGGACAAGCAGTGTTCGCACAAATAATAATTCGTTTGTTTCCATTGAGTAAGATTTTCTGTTTCTTCAGAATATTTTAATGTCAAAATGTGACCACACTCTGGACAAATATTAATCATGACACAACTTTCCCCTCGACTTCTTTTATCCACACCCTTTCTTCGTCCATTTTTGCGTTACAAACTTCGCAATATCCACCATAACACATTCCTTCTATATGACAATTACTACACTCACTTGTCAACCCAAGAATTTCATCATCATGCATAATCCAATGAGCGTGCTTTATTGGTATATTTAACATTCTACTTCCACATCTTGGACAATATGGCATATCGCTTACATCATTCTCATATAATTTTCCTTCAAATTTACAAAATGAACATTTACAAGCGATTGTAGTTGAATGTTCTGGATATATCCAATGTGCGCCCATCTTTATATCAGACATTATATCCTCTCCTTTTTAACTCCTTATAAAACACACCATACCAACCATCATCTTCTCCTACCAAACGCATACAGTTTTTAATGTGTTGTTCAGTCATTTCAGACACCTTAATTTTTCTGCCGTCTTTTGTTTTCCATGTATCGGAAGAAACACCAAAAGGATAATCTTTCTCAAATTCATATTCTGCTTCATAGTCAGAAAACAAACTCGTTTGACCAGATTCAACTCCTTCATAAATTGTTTATAACATGGGCTATCTTTAGAAATACTTTCTGGAATATCTACATGGTTATCTATACACAAATCATATAAACCACGCTTTTCTACTGGTTTTACACCATCAAGCGTAATTGTATATTTATTTCCATTTATATAAATAAAACCATCCTTGTCAAACTTTAGTTCATTAACAGGATTCCAGTCTACATAATCCGCTTTGGGCGCCCAATCCATTATTTTAACATTCCCTTTGCCCTCAAAGATAGACATATGATTGACGCCAAAATCAACTTTATCACCAATGACAACATCAACATAATTTACTAAATCATCCATAAACACTCCAAGATGTAAATAATGGTGTAGCAAGATGTTCTTCTTTACTACACCATTAGTATAACATATTACTATGCTTTTGTCAAGTATGAACACAAAAAATTCATAAAATATTGAAAATTTGTTAATATTTAACGTCTATATAGTCAAGAACCTTATTTAATTCCAAACCGCCATCATCCCATTTACGCATACAATAATCATAAATTTGTGGATGACTTTCTTTAAGTATTTGAAATCTATTTGGCTTCTTTTCATTTTGAACGCCAAAACAACAAAATATACAACCAGTTCTTTTACAACCAGTAGTTTTTAACTTGCCATTTTCTTCAACAATGTCACCATATACAGAAGCGTATTCTATGTTGAATTCTTTTAAGTATCTTAAAACATCCTGTTCTGTCCAAAAAGACATCGGCTGTGAGGTACATTCTTTACTGTCAAAAGCATTACAGCCTTCTTTTAACCACTTCTTCTTTCTGTTTAACGACTCATCTGTCATTGTCGCTAATATCGGATATTTACCAGTTTGTTTTTGATATTTCTTAGCGGGTTCAACCTTCATTTTATGGCAACAAGCGTCAGAAATCTTAAATGGCGCGTAAATCAGCCCCCCCCCCCACTTTCCATTAGAAGCAAACAGTGACGGTATTTCACCAGTCAAAGTTTTTGCCCTAACGGAATTAGGGTTTCTCCTTGCTGTTGCCACATAACCAGCGACACGCTTACTAACGACAGGATAACCATATTTATCTATAACTTGTCTAAAATTAAGTTCTGGCTTTAGCCAAGTTACATTGTCTTTAGTTTTAACAAAATTACGAATTTCGGGATATTCAAGACCAGTATCCATAAATACAGCTTCAATATTAGGATAAATTCTTCTTGCTAAGTCTAAAAGAACCGTGGAATCCTTGCCACCACTGAATGACACATAAACCTTGCTATCAAAATGCTGATACCATTCAATAACTCTTGTCTGTGTCACTTGAATTTTCCTTTCAAACGACCATGACTTCATTATTTTTAAATCTTCAGATGTATATTTATTACCTTCCATGCAGCATAAAATCGATATTTTATTAGTAAATTATAAAATCTTTACCATAAATATCATTCGTCATATCAAAAATCTTTGCCATTCCAAGTCCATTTTTGTTTGGTTGCCAAATTTGTTTAGGATTCCACCTATTTTTATCTGTTAGCAATGGGTCATAAAGCGGATTTTCAACAAATTCACCGCCTGAAAGGGCAAAATCGTACTGTTTTGGGGCTAATTCTTTCAATTCTATAAACTTTGGATTGTTTTTGGCTATGCCAAGACCGAAACCACAATATGAACAACCAGTCCTTTGGCAACCAAGACACTTATATTTATCATTTTCGCATATAATTTCGCCATAAGCATCACAATAAGGTATATTATATGTTTTTAAATAGCATAAAATATCAATTTCAGTCCAAAATGACAACGGAGCACATCTGGCATAATCACCCTCAAAACTATTACAACCGTTTTTTAGATAAGAAGTAACCCTAATAGAACTTTCTTCTGTCATTGTGCCAACAATTGGTCTACGATGATATTTGCGAAGATAAGACTTAGATGGCAGCTTCTTTAAACGAGTGCAACAATGACCCGAAATATTAAACGGAAGATTCAAATAAGCATTGAACCATCTTTTTTTATTAAATTTCGACTTATTTCCATTTTTGTCTAATGAAATGCCTAAAAGTCGCTCATATTCTTTTTTAGATGTTTTTTTATTTTCCGTATGTCGTGCATAATATATACTTCCGGATATTTCTTTAGAAAACAACGGATAGCCATATTGCTTTATGACATCCATAAAAGAAATTGTTGGCTGAATTATATCAACATTTTCAGTTTCACGAACAAAATGTTGTATCTGTGGAAGTTCGAGTCCAGTATTAAAAAATACAGCTTTTACATTTGGGCATATGCTTCTTACAAGATGAAGCAATACAGTGCTGTCTTTACCACCACTAAAAGAAACAAATACACCATCTTCGCCCCAATAATCTACCCATTCCCTAATACGCTGTTGTGACTTCGCTATTTTAACATCTAATGGCAAAGCCACAAGCATATCTAATTCTTGTTTGGTCGGCATAATTCACCAGCTAACTTCAACCATATACTGTTCTACTTTGCGGTCAAGTCTAACTTCTGCTCTAAAATCAGCATTTCTAAGTTCATTAATAACTTGTTGTCCAATCTTATCATCTTTTTCTGTAATAATAAAATGACAATAATTAACGCCTTTAGTTGCAGCTTCAACAATCGCAGAATAAGCAGATTTGTAAGCGTCACTATCGTATACGCTTTTATCCTTTATAGATTGAATATATCTGGCAATCTGTGAATTAATATAATGCATAAAATACACTTTCTTAAATTATTTCTTGAATATCATAGTATAAAACATGAATTTTATCGTAATTTTCATCAATGTGGATGTGTCCACAATAAAATGCTTTTGGTTGAACCTTTTGAAAAATCTTTTCAAGATAGTCAGAAAGTTCATCTGTTTTGTATGTTCCGTTACCAAAATAAAGCAACGCAGAAGATGGCGGACAATGCGAAATAATATAGTCAACCTTGTAACTGACCTTTTCAAGATTGCTTATACCAACATTGTATTCCTTGTTGTTTGGCATTTCTTCTGGCCACCAACTAACACCCAAAATCCTAAACATGGCCATTGGATTATGGTATAGTTTTACATACTTCTTTCTAAAATCTGGGTCATCTGGGTCAAGAATTCCGTCAGAAATGTCATGTGATGCTGCGCCGCCGAATGTAAAGAATTTCTTTCCGTAAATGTCGAACACTTGACCACGACAAAGGTGAAGAATGTTGTCAGAAATTCTATGAACATATCCGCCATTCCACTCTTCGGTAGGATACATATATAGAGAATTGAAATTTTCGTGATTTCCGTCCACAAACAAAATTGTATATTTTAGTCTACCAAGGCTTTCAATTACCTTTTTGTCGCCACCCTTACCATCCCAAATTCCGCCAAAATCACCACAGATAATCAAATAATCATCTCTTGTAAGGTCATTTTGGTCAAAATCTTGAAAGTTAAATAGGCGTTGAAATTCCCTATGGGTATCACCCGTTATGAATATCCGACCCATTGCGTTCTTCCTCCAATTTAGCTTTTTCTTCCAGGGCGTCAATCACAGTCATAATTCTATGTGCACAAACAGCAAAGTCATGTTCTGTCCAGCCACGAGTGGTCATAGCTGGCGTTCCAATACGAATACCACTTGCTTCTTTAGGACTGCGTTTATCACCAGGAATCATATTCTTATTTACAGTAATGTCAATCTTATCTAAAGCGTCTTGAACCATTTTGCCGGTTACATGAGGGTGTGTTTTGGTGAAGTCTAACATGAACAAGTGATTGTCAGTACCACCACTAACCACATCATAACCAGCATAGATAAATTCATCACACATAACTTTGGCGTTAAGCACAACTTGGTGAATATAGTCGTAATACTCGTTTGTGCAACACTCTTCTGCACAAACTGCTTTAGCCGCAATAATATTCTGATGCGTTCCACCTTGATAGAACGGAAATACTGCACTATCAACCTTATGAGCAAGTTCTTTACGGCAGAAGATTGCGCCGCCACGAGGTCCTTTTAAAATTTTATGGGTGGTTGTAGTAATAATATCAGCCAAGCCAAAAGGACCTTGATGTTCGTCGCCAATAATAAGACCAGCAATATGCGCCATGTCAACCATAAAATACGGACGATATTCCATGTCGCCATTCTTTACGGCATCGTCAATAATACGCTTAATCCTACGAAAATCAATTTCCCTTGAATACGCAGAAGCGCCAGCAAGAACCAGCTTTGGTTTATACTGCTTGATTTTATTGGCTATATCATTATAGCAGATAATTCCATCCTTGTCAAGTCCATAGGTCACAACATTATAAAACTTACTAACAAAACTAACATGAGAAGAATGCGAAATGTGACCGCCAGCGTCTAAACTCATCGCAAGAATCGTATCCCCAGGCTGAAGCACTGAAGCATACGCAGCCGCATTTGCGACACTTCCACCAAGTGGCTGAACATTCACATGGTAGTCCGTCTTGAACGCTTCACGCCATTTCTTGCAACAATATTCCTCAAGCGCGTCTGCATTTTGACAACCGCCATAAAATCTTGATTCATTTCCACTGTAACGGTTTGTAGGATAACCTTCAGTGTATTTACAGACGAATGAAGAAGCCAAAGCAGCACGAACAGCTTCACTTGGGAAGTTTTCGGAAGCAATAAGCTCAACCGTCTTATTTATTCTATCATCTTCCGCAGAAATCAAATTTGCTACAAAAGAATGGTCTTTATGAACAAATTTTCTTACAAATCTATTAATTTTTCTGTAAATTCCCACCGATATACCTCCGAATACGCATGATTATTGGAAATGCTATAAACGAAACTATAACAGATGTTATAATTCCTATTCCCAATCTAACAAAAAATGCGGCAAAAACATAAGCTTTAGTATAATACCCCAAAATCAAAGCATCTAAAGCCATAACACCAGTATTAGCTATGGTAACTACAATACTGGATAGCGAATTTACCACCAAAAAACGGACAAAATTTAGTTCTTGTACGCCATTTTTCGTTACTTTTCTAAAAAGCCAGTACAAATTACCAACAAGAATTGCCCTAATTACAGGTGGAATTAACCACAAAATAGTAGTAATTCCTATTCCGTAATTTAGTAACTGGCTCAAGAATTCTCCAATAAAAACCGAAACAGCGGCCATACATGGACCGCACAGATATGACATAGTAACGGTTACTATCGAAGTCAAAGTAATTCTTATGTTTCCAGCCTTGATAGAAAACAACGAAAGCAAGAAATACATAGCCGCCATAATGGAAACAACAGCCATGACCTGCACAAGACTATTCGATTTCTTCAGTATCTTCTTGTCTGTACCAGCCAATAGATATTTCCCCACATTCTGAACATTCCAATATTTCTATTGTAACATTCTTTAGTTTTTGTACTAATTTAAAGACGTGTGGTGACATAGTATGTATTCCATCTGGTTTTATAGTTATTCCATCTGGAAATTTACACTTTTCTATATTCATCACGCCACCTTTACTATATTATCTATGTTAATTGTAATAATATCCATATTTTTAGAACTTTCCTTTCTCATGATGCCTTCGATTGCTTCTTTATCTGTCTGTTTGCCGTTCAAAAAGTATTCGCTTCTCGACTTACAACCATTGACAGTAGCACATCTAAGATAAATTTTACCATTATGCTCTATGAAATACGGATATTCTTTCCATGTTCCCCAAGGCAACCCAGCATTACTGGATGGCAAAATTCCTTCTTCTCTTTTATCTTTTACAGAAGAAATGTTGTCATATTCTACTCCACAACGAACAACCATTGTGGTTCTGCGGAATACAGTATCGCCCTTGTGCGAAACCTTTACTGGAACATCCTTTTCGTATGTCAACGACATAAATGTTCCACTCTTTCTGTCTTTTACTGCTTTACGAATTTCTTCATACTTCATAAGAGACCCTCCTTTTATGATTATATTATATCATAATCAGAGGGTTTTGTCAAGTATCAGTTGTTGTATTCGGAAACAAGAAAGTCATAAAGTTCAGCAGGGTCGTGAATAATAATCTCTTTTTCTGCGTTATCCTTATCTACGACTTTAACCACCGCTTCGTTAGCGCCGCACTCACGGTCATAAATCCACCAAGGAATAAATTCGTCCTTGTCATTCATGGCGTCCATAAGGATTTCAACAGTCAAATCCTCAAACTCGCACCAAGAGAAAGACATAAAATCCATATCCTTAAACGCTTCATTTACCTTTTCCTCGATGTCCCAAAAGTGCTTCAATTTGTCAAAATACGACACAAATTTCTCTTTTGTAATCATTAAAACCACCATTTTATCCAAAAATTCCTGTCGGAACAGGCTCTTCTTCATGGATATTTGCTACAATTTTTTCGGCAACATTGTCGGAATAGTTAATTTTACTACATTTTTCCCAACTATATGCCTTATCTCGTTCTTCGTCATTAGAATAAAGTCTAAAAGACTTGTTATCATAATGAAGTTTTACTTTTTTATTCAAAAGACCAGTCTCTCTATCTTTAAGACAGGTCAGAACAACATCATACCCCTCTGGGTCGTTATAAAGTCTATTAACACTAAATGCTCTGTTACACGCCTTTACATGGGTACTACTACCTTGAATATCGTCTGCGCCAATATCTGCTGCGCCTTGCGGAAGCTTTCTTGAATGGATTACCAAACAAACCTTAACAGGATTCTTATTCGTAAAGACTTTAAGCTTCTTTACAAAACTTGCTTCCTTGTCGTATCTGTTTTCCCCATCTTCTTTAGAACAATCTACTGTAAGAAGCGAATCGACTACAAAATTTGTTACGCCATAGCGTTTGTAGGCATAAGACATAGCGTCCATAATGGACTTAGAATTCGTATCAAAGTCATTTTCTTCGTTATAGACAAACACAGAATCATAATAAAATTTCTTCATGGATTTTACTGCTTCTTTAGAAACACTATATCCATTCGGTGCGTTATCATTATGAAATTCAAGTATATGTCTACGAGAAGCTAAGGGCTTAAGCACATTGCCAAGTAACATTCCCGGATTAATTTCGCCAGAATAGATAAAAACCTTTTCACCAGCTTCAAGAGGTGCTGCTACGAACATTGTATTGATAAGGGTGCTCTTGCCAGAAGCGGCGGCGCCAGTCAAAAGAACCAATTGACCCTCAAATGTTCCCCAAAACACCTTATCAATATCTTCAATGCCAGTAGAAATCCTTGGAAGATTCATAATGTCTTTTTCTTCTGCATCCATCAAGCGACTAACAAATGGGTTGTCTGTGATTTTAGCAGAAGCTATCATCGCTAATACAGCATCTTTACCACAAGCAATCAAAACATTATTAGCATCAATCTTATCTTCGTCAGCGCCGTATTGAGCATAATATTTACGAATATCTTCTTGAATGTCTGGATTTGGTTCAACGATTTTGACTCTATATTGACCAAGACGCATAGCACAATTCTTAGCCATCTTACGACCAGGTTCATCACTATCAGACCAAATAATGATACTTTCAAGTTTTTCAAGAAATTCGTAATTGGTGTCTACCCAAGACATATCGGCAGCACCACCTGGGATAGACACAGTATTCATATAACCTGCTTCTACACAAGCAAGTCTATCATTAAGCCCCTCTGTAATAAGAACAGGTTTTGTAATATCTATCTTGTCAAGACCATACAAAAGCGGAGGATTAGTAAAACCCTTCTTCCAACGCCACTTCATAAGGTCTTTGTTCGTGGCCTTATGAGAAACACGATACTTTGTAGTAATCAGTTTGCCATCTTGGTCACGAAATTGATAAGCTATATCACCATTTTCAGCCTGTTTTACCGAACAAAAATCAAGAGTTTCTTTAGAAATACATCTTTTTCCAAGATAATCTTCTACTATTGCCCTATCATTAGGCTCTTCGTCTGGGACACAAATCCATTTAGATGCCTCTTCTTGTACCTCAAAGTCCCTTTCGGAATATTCCATTCCTACAAGTTCAAAAAGAGCCTTTACTGCTTCAGAATAAGGTTTGCCCTCGTAAATTGTAAAATAATCAAGAATGCCAACAACTTTACCATTACCAAAGTCTTTAAAATAGTATTCTTTCTTATTCCACATGAAACTTGGTTTTGTTTCATGTCTAAAAGGACTAAAAGCACAAATAGAAGTTGCTGTTTCAGTAAATCCCTCAAGGGGGATACCGTCCGCTATTATTTTAGCGGCGGCATCACCAAGAAGTGCTTTTGCTTCATTGATTTTCTCAATGGAAATTTTCATGTTATTCCTCCGTTAAGCAGGAACCAGAAACGCTACACAAATGATTACAGAAGAAATCACTGTGGTTTGGAACAAATATTTCCGAATTATATATTCGTTCCACACAATCGTCAGCCCATTTAAGTGTTTGTAGAAGTTTGCTTTCATCAAAAACCTCTACGGTTTCCGATTTTGTTCTAAAATGATTGAATTTCAACTTGTATGGATATACACCATACTTTTCTTTTACAGATAACGAATAAATATAAAGCTGTCTTAAATATTTTTCCCTTTCTGCTTTAGAATTAAATTTGCCCTTAGATTTGTGGTCATTGATAATATATCCGTTTTCATCTTTGGACAATCTATCAATGTAAGCAACAAAATCTCTTTTCTGTCCATAAAGTTCAATCTGATATTCCATTTTAAGTTCTGTTCCAACAGTTTCGTCTTTAAAACCCTCAAATGTAGACAAAAAATCTAATGCTTGATTGTAATAAGACGATTCCATCTTAGCTATTGGGGGATATTCTGTAATAAATTTATCATAATTCTCCTCAAAGTAAGGAACTAATTCTGGAAAATCAAGTTCTTGTTTAGAAAACCTTTCTAAAATAGAGTGTATAAATGAACCATACTGGGAAAAGAAATTGTCTTTCTTTTCTTGCTTATCCACATAGGTATTATACCACATTTTAGGGCAAGTGTCAAATGCAGAAAGGTTTGAGTAAGACCATACCAGCCCATCTAATATGAACTGGTATGTGTCTTTATCAAAATTAATCAACGGAGGAAATCACCGAGAAAGTCAGTCCAAATATTGTCAAGATTGGCTGTTCTATAAGATGTCTCATACACGCCAATCTTGGGGAAATCGCAAGCAGAATACTTATCGTTTATCTTTTTAACAAGCTCGTCAATTGCCTTACGGTCAGCCTTATACTCATCATACAATGCTTCACGCTTTGCCTTTGCTTCCTCTTTCTTCTTCATCAATTCTTCATGTTTGGCTTCGCAAGCCTTAATCACATCAATATCTTCAGAAGTCTTACCGCAATAACTACATACATACTTCATATTCAATCACTTCCTAATTCTAAATTAGAACGGCAGGTCAGCATCTGCAGAAGTTTCGTCCTTCTTAGGCGCAGAAATAGTCTGTACATCGGGCTTTACGGCAGGCTTACCACCAGCATCCTCGCAAGCAAACACTACACAATCCCAAAAAGTCGTATTATTCTGCTTGTTGAAGAAATTGGACACGCCACAATTCACAATCTTAACACGGCCACCCTCACGAACACCATGTACAACAGGAACAGCGTCACCAACAAACTTTACATAGCTACTAAAGTCAGTCTTGTAACCGCCACCGAACTCCTTCTTGCTGGTAGAACACTGGCAACTATAAGAAGTAATACGACCATCGTCAGTCATCTTAGGAGTTTTCTTCCAAATTGTAATATAAGAACCGTTACTAAACATTCAATTTACCTCGTTAAATTAATAATTCTGTACTGCTTCAAGAATTTCTTTCAGCTTAGAAGGGTCTTTTACTGTGTCATAACGCTTAGACCCACCGTTAATACCAGCAATAAGCTCATAAATCTCGTCTTTAGACTTTCCAGATTCTACCTTAGCCTTAAATGCCGCTGTAATTTCCGGCACTAAAGAATCGGAAGTGGGGGCATTTACAGGGTTTGCCTTCTCCATTACGACTTTCTGTACAGTATCTTCAGGAGCGGCACCATCAAGCCAAGCAGCAAGTTTCTTACCAGTTTCGTTATCAATCTTAATAAACTGTCCATCGAAAATACCAGTACGGTCTTTGGTAGCACCAGCAATATGAGTTTCATCAATGTCAAAGAACAGCGTAAACTCATAAATAAAACCATCTCTTGCTACCGGAGAAAGACCAAGTTTCTGTACGGAATTCTTACCACGCTCGTCTTTACTAATCTCATAAGCAGTCTTAGAACGCAAAGTAGCAATAATATGCATATCGGTCTGAAGCATACAGTCTACAAACTCTGCGTGCTCCTTAGACGGTTCACGCCAAGAAGTATAAGAATTACCAGTCTTGGCAGCAATATTACCCTGCTTATCCAGAACCGCCATCCACAAATGAGAAGCAGAATCTATGATAGCACATTCCATTTCTGCTTCCTTACACAACTTAATAGCTTCAATATACTGTGCGGGGGTATAAGGAGGAGCAAGTGTAATACTCTGATAATTACCAATCTTAATTCCCTTTTGGTCATAACCAGCATAAAGCTCGCCACTTCCATTCTCGGAATCTATGATAGCAATTTTAGACCAACAGTCTTCATCAGACCACTTGGGGTGTTCACCCTTAACAATACCATAAGCCAAAAGTAGTGAACTCATTGTCTTGCCTGCTCCAGACGGAGCAGCGATGCCGATTTTCAACTTAGCCTTTTTTCTTACGGCTGTTTTCAGTTGCAGAGCCAAATCAACATACCTCGTTTCTTTTTGTTTTTTAATTCTATGATAAAGTCTTTTCAACTTGTATCCGTATTATACCACAAGGGTTTTGCTTTGTCAAGGGGGTTTGCAAATGTTTACAGAAAATTCACAATCTTTTCTTTTTAGGACCCTAAGAGAAAAAATATTGTGTTTTAATCTTTACGCATATATATTATATCATAGTTTGCTATCCTTGTCAAGTATTACACTAAATCTTAGCTTTCTTACTTAGAATCTAAGTTAGCTAACTAAGTTTTAGTGTATATTTTATCTTAGTTTGCAAACTTAGTCTTAATATATATATTATTCTAAGTCTGTACTAACTATATCTTAGCTTACTTATACTTATAGCTTGTAGTTACTTAGCTTATATATCAATCTTGATAGATATAAT
>ERZ808274.114-NODE-114-length-45071-cov-3.779012_pt1 | contig 45071 bp, 41 predicted proteins | sample MGYA00521277_ERZ808274 | MGnify/ENA primary metagenome ERZ808274 (study PRJEB31516, sample SAMN03275597) | gut metagenome | biome: mammalia-associated habitat; material: feces | host: Papio cynocephalus | place: Kenya | collected 2012-07-28 ... | reverse complement strand
CGACGGCTTTCAAGTCGGGCCTTTCTGCGCTAAAAAGATTCCATGACAAGGTCGAGTACTTGAACCCCTGGGTCAGTATTTCCGCTGGAGAGAATAGCAGCATGTCGCACTTGTCTTTCAACTGCCATGCAACTTCGACGCATCCCATGAGGCAAGCATCGAATATGATATAGTACATCTTGAATGGAATGGCATCTGCCAAGTCCATGATGTCAATCTCGTAGGTGGTCATGTTGTTTCCCTGTCCTATGGATTGGGCGCCCACCGACTTGGTGGCTGGAAAGGCTACTCCGTTCTCATCAGTGAGTGAGAGGTCAGAGACCCTCGGCTTTGTAAGGTATCCTTCGGGCAGCCATCCCGTGCCATGCGATGAGAACATCATGCCGTAGTGCCTGGATGGAAATAATTCTTGTACATCCAGAAGCACATTCTTTACTGATGATGCCTGTGCGCTGATATAGTGGGATGCGGACGCCTCGGCTTTGTAGGTTTTCAGGGTATCAAGACGGGTTTGTCCGGACTCGCGGTACACTTGTATAAGATAGGCCGGAGTGTCTGTATGGTAGTCCCCATAAGTCTTGGTATTATGCATATATACAAGGAAAGCCTCATCTCTGCTTTTCCCTGGCATGATGCCTTCCTGCATCTCTATGTAATCATCCATTAGACTGGGAGACAAGTTGTTGTATCCCAGTCCTAAATATATGAATACGTCTTCGTATTCGCCTTTGTGGTGGATTTCAGATTTGTCGCATGAGGCTGCCACAAGAAGAGATACGGCACCAAGTAATGCTGATATGATTTTCTTCATTCTGCAAATATACAAATATTGTTTCGTATCATCTTGAGGCTTCTTAATACTTTTTGATTTATGGTTATATTTGCGTGATGTTATGGACGCTTTGAATACAAGAATACTGAAAGATTATTCATATTACCTTAAGGTGGAGAGGAGGCTTTCACCTAATACGGTGATGGCATACTGCTCTGATGTGGAGTCATTTATAGAGTGGAATTCGGCAATGCCTGCTAAGACCGGTGAACTCCCTGCTGGATCCTTGGGTAAGAGTCCATCCGAAGTGACTTCATCTGATGTGACAGCGTTCCTTGCCAATAGATCAGTTACCGTTTCCAAGCGTTCGCAGGCCAGACTGCTTAGTTCTCTGCGCTCTTTTTTTGACTGGTGTGTCGTGGAGGGGGAGAGGAAGGATAATCCGTGTGATGCGGTAGAGGCTCCAAAACTTGGAAAGTACCTTCCAGAGGTGCTGTCTCGGGAGGAAGTAGAGGCTATAATGAACTCAGTGAATCTTGGGAATGACTACGGAATAAGGGATAGGGCTATCCTTGAGATGCTATATGGTTGTGGCCTTCGGGTGTCGGAGCTGTGCGCGCTACGGATTTCGCACGTCTATCTTGATGAAATGTTTGTCCGTGTAGTGGGAAAAGGAGACAAGGAAAGACTTGTTCCGATGGGGGAGATGGCGGCGGATGCTTTCAGAAACTATCTTTCAGTCCGACCTGTCCCTGAATCAGCGTCAGTGGAAGATATTGCTTTCCTGAATATGCGAGGAATGCCGCTCAGCAGGGTCTCCGTATTCAAGATGATAAAGAAACAGGCTCTGGTAGCTGGTATAGTAAAAGATATTTCTCCGCACACTTTTAGACACTCTTTTGCTACTCACCTTATTGAAAATGGTGCGGATCTAAGAGTGGTACAGGAAATGCTCGGGCATGAGTCAATATTGACTACGGAACTTTATACCCATATTGATACGCATACCTGGCAGTCTTCCGTGCTCGAACATCATCCCAGAAGGTCCAAGACGGACTAGCCGAACCTATGAAAGGGCTTCTGTGAGCAATTTGCGCAGATCTGCCCCTTGCGGGCAGCATATAGAGCGCATTCCGTTGCGTATAGCAGCCTCCACGTTGATGGGTGAGTCGTCTATAAAGAGCATTTCATCGGGACTGACGGGGCTTGATAGGCTGCTGATGTCACGTATGGCTGCACGATAAATCTCGTCTCCTGGCTTGAGCATGTGCATTTCATAAGAGAGGAACTGCTTTTTGAAGATGGTGCCCATTGGAATTCCGAGTCTGTCGAACATATCCCAACTCTGAGGCATAGTGAGAGCATTGTTGTTGCTTAAGAGGTAAAGGTCAAAATGCTTGGAAAGCTCTTTGAGCAGTTCTACCTTGTAAGGCTCAACACCTACGAGAAGCTTTCCGAATGCTTTGGCGACCTCATCCTCAGTAGTACCGGGGCGACACATTGATAGAATTTCCCTTGAGAACTCATCTCTGGAGATATCTCCTCTTTCAAGTCTCTGGAAAATGCCCTTTTGGTGACACGGATCAAGCAGCCTCGCGGCTTCCTCGCAGCCGATGTCATTCCTGCATGCATCTATGCAAGATTTGATGTCGAGGTCAATCAGAACGCCCCCGAGATCGAAAATAATCACTTTAGTCATACGTGTGCAAAGGTAGGATTTTTAACGGATATTTTCATTATCTTTGTCCTCGCTCTATGTAAGAGATACGGAGCGAACTATGTTTAACTTCACTAATAATTACTTTTTATGGCAAAAGAAACAGAAATTCAAGGACAGGAAGTCAACGCTGCGAAGCTCAAAGCGCTTCAAGCTACTATCGACAAGATAGAGAAGGACTTCGGTAAAGGCACTATAATGAAGCTTGGGGAGCAGCCCGAGTGGGATGTTCAGGTAATTCCGAGTGGATCGGTCGCACTTGATCATGCGCTTGGTGTGGGCGGTTACCCTCGTGGAAGGATTATTGAAATATATGGTCCGGAATCAAGTGGTAAGACTACACTAGCCATACATGCCATTGCAGAAGCTCAGAAAACGGGCGGTATCGCCGCCATGATAGATGCGGAGCATGCATTTGATCGTTCTTATGCCCAGGCGCTTGGAGTCAATCTGGACACTCTGCTTATTTCCCAGCCGGACAATGGTGAGCAGGCTCTGGAAATTGCTGACAATCTTATCCGCAGTGGTGCTATTGATATCGTGGTTATAGACTCTGTCGCTGCGCTGACACCAAAGGCTGAGATCGAGGGCGAGATGGGAGATAACAAGGTTGGATTGCAGGCAAGGCTCATGAGTCAGGCCCTTCGTAAATTGACGGCTAATATTGCCAAGACCAATACTTGCTGTATCTTTATCAACCAGCTTCGCGAGAAAATTGGGGTTATGTTCGGTAATCCTGAGACAACTACTGGAGGTAATGCCCTTAAGTTCTATGCTTCAGTGAGACTTGATGTGCGTCGTACCACACAACTCAAGGATGGGGATGAGGCTCTTGGCAACAGGACCAGGGTTAAAGTCGTTAAAAACAAAATGGCTCCGCCTTTCAAGAAGGCCGAGTTCGATATAGTGTATGGTGAGGGAATCTCTCATACTGCAGAAATCGTAGATCTGGCTGTAAGCTTTGATATCATACATAAGAGCGGTAGCTGGTTTAGTTACAATGATCAGAAACTTGCACAAGGTCAGACTGCTGTGAAGCAGCTCCTTAAGGATAACCCTGAGCTTTGTGACGAGATTGAAGCTAAGGTTAGGGAGGCTCTTAAAGATATGAAAGACTGATGGGGAAGATTATTCTTACTGGCGACCGTCCTACCGGTCGCCTTCATATTGGACATTACGTCGGCTCGTTGCGCCGTAGGGTGGAGCTTCAGAACAGCGGACTTTTCGACAAGATATTTATCATGATAGCCGATGCTCAGGCTCTTACGGACAATGCCGACAATCCTGACAAGGTCCGTCAGAATATCCTTGAGGTAGCGCTCGACTACATGGCTGCTGGTCTGGATCCGTCCAAGTCTACGTTGTTTATTCAGTCTCAGATTAGTGAGCTTACGGAGCTGACGTTCTTCTACATGAATCTGGTCACTGTTCAGAGACTTCAGCGAAACCCTACAGTGAAGCAGGAAATTACCATGCGGGGATTCTCTGACAGTTCCGAAGATAACAAGGCGGGCACGCCAGTGGGATTCTTCTGCTATCCTATCAGCCAGGCTGCCGATATCACTGCTTTCAAGGCAACTACAGTTCCTGCTGGTGAGGACCAGGAGCCGATGATTGAGCAGACAAGGGAGATTGTCCGTAAGTTCAATTCTACCTATGCTCCTGTCCTTGTGGAGCCTGAGATTCTTCTTCCGGACTCGAATGCCTGCAGACGCCTGCCTGGTACTGATGGTAAAGCCAAGATGAGCAAGTCTTTAGGAAACTGCATTTATCTGTCAGACTCCGCTGAGACTGTCTGGAGCAAGGTGAAAGGAATGTATACTGATCCTGGGCATCTTCAGGTGAGCGATCCTGGTAAGGTTGAGGGTAACACTGTCTTTACCTATCTTGATGCATTCTGCCTTCCTGAACATTTCTCAAAATTTGGTGACTGTTTCCATGGTAAGAAGCAGAGCTTTGACTTCGATTCCCTTGATGAGGTAAAGGCGCAGTATCGTGCTGGCGGTCTTGGCGATATGATGATCAAGAACTTCCTCAATGCGGTTCTTAATGACACCCTTGAGCCGATTAGGGCCAGAAGAGCGGAACTTGAAAAAGACATACCTTACGTATATGAAGTGCTGCGCAAGGGTTCTGAAGATGCTAGAGAGGTAGCAGCTCAGACGCTTTCGGATGTCAAAAGAGCTATGAAAATTAATTATTTCGATCCGGATGTTCTTGCTAGTCTCACGAAAGAGCAAAGCGAGAAATATAAATAAATGCGGAAAATATAAACAAATAATGGGCGCCTCAAAATGGCGCCCATTATTATGCTATCTGGGGCTTTCCCGGCCGGTCATGCCTGTCGGAATTCTCTATTTTGCGCTCTGGCATTCTGCTGGCTTGAAGATCTTTCCATGACTGCCTGTTGCGGAAGATGTCAATGGCTGTGAAGATCGCGGCCCTCATGGAGCGTGGGTCGGCTTCATCTCTACCGGCCATCTCAAATGCTGTTCCATGGTCTGGGGAGGTACGAATCACTGGAAGTCCGGCAGTGTAATTCACTCCGTCCTCGAAAGAGAGGGCCTTGAATGGTGAAAGCCCTTGGTCGTGGTACATGGCGAGTGTGGCATCGAAATTCTCGTAATGGCTTAGCCCGAAATATCCATCTGGGGAGAATGGTCCGAAAGCAAGAATCCCCTCCTCGGTAGCTTTCTTGATGGCTGGGATGATAATCTCCTGCTCTTCGCTTCCGAGTAGTCCTCCGTCTCCGCTATGAGGGTTGAGGCTGAGCACTGCGATTCTCGGCTGATCCACTACGAAGTCTTGCTTGAGTGACTCGTTGAGCAGTCTTAGCTTGCTGAGTATCTTCTCTTCGGTAATCTGTGACGGTACCTCCTTAAGAGGAATGTGCCCTGTGACTACGGCGAGTTTTAGCCTATGGCTAACCATGAGCATGGCCACATCCTTGGCTCCAAAGTAATTCTGGATAAACTCTGTGTGACCAGGGAAGCCAAATCCTTCGTTGGACATGGCCTTCTTGTTGATGGGCCCGGTCACAAGTACATCTATCTTGCCTTCCTTCAGCTCCTTTATGGCTACCTCAAGAGATTTTATGGCGCTCTTTGCTGATTCTGCCGTGGCCTGTCCTGGCTCTGCAAAAGTGTTGTCCGGAAGGCAATTTACAATGTTGATTCTTTTGGGGTGTGCTTCCGTAGCGCTATTGATGGCGTTGGTGTCCATCTGCTCGACTTCCGGTATTGTTTTCCGGTAGAACCCGAAAAGCTTGGATGAACCGTATATTACCGGTGTGAACTGTTCGAGGATCCTCGGGTCAGCGAGGGCTTTGATAATGACTTCGTATCCTATGCCGTTAGAGTCGCCCTGGGTGATTCCGACTATGATTTTATTGTTTTGCATATTTGACTATTTTGTTGTGTCTTGTTGTTGTCCTTCTATGTATCCGGAGTCTGTGCCAAGAGGCCCCTGGGTGTAAGCTTGTACCGCAAGTCTGTCACAACGCTCATTCTCCGGATGACCGGCGTGCCCTTTTATCCATTCGAATGAGACTCTGAAATCCGCGGCTATCTTGTCAAATCTCTCCCAGAGATCCTGATTTTTCTTCCGTTTCCACCCTTTGTTGACTGTGCTGACAACGTAGGTCGAATCGCTGAAGACCTTTACCTCCGCGCCTTTCCATTTGATGGCTTCAAGCCCGACTATTACAGCGAGAAGTTCCATGCGGTTGTTGGTAGTAAGCGTGAAGCCTCCCGAGATCTCCTTGGCCAGCGTGCCGCATTTAAGGACGACCCCAAATCCACCTGGACCCGGGTTGCCGCTTGCAGCACCATCAGTGTACAAATATATGGTATCCCTAGTTGTCATTCTCCGCAAATTTAACTAATTTTGTGCTTTTACAAGCTATAAACATTTATGCTATTCGAAAAATCTTTGCTAATAACTGGAGGAGCCGGATTTATCGGCAGCCACGTGGTACGCTTGTTCGTGAACAAGTACCCTCAATATAGAATAATCAATCTTGACAAACTCACATACGCTGGGAATCTTGAAAACCTCAAGGATATTGAGGACAAGCCCAACTATAAGTTTGTCCGGATGGATATCTGCGATTTTGATTCTGTACTGAAGTTACTTGAGGAGGAAAAGGTGGATGGCATCATACACCTTGCAGCAGAGTCGCACGTGGACAGGAGCATCAAGGATCCGTTCACTTTTGCAAGAACAAATGTGCTTGGAACACTCAGCCTCCTTCAGGCAGCGAAGATTTATTGGGAGAGCCTTCCGGAGAAGTACGAAGGAAAGAGGTTCTATCATATCTCCACTGATGAAGTATATGGAGCGCTGAAGATGACTCATCCGGAGGGGATAGAGCCACCGTTTACGACCAAGGCCTCCAGCAGCAGCCATCACGAAGCATACGGCGAGGACTTTTTCTATGAAACCACCAAATACAATCCTCATAGCCCATACAGTGCATCCAAGGCGTCGTCCGACCACTTCGTGCGAGCTTTTCATGATACCTATGGCATGCCGACCATCGTGACCAACTGCTCGAACAATTATGGTCCGTATCAGTTTCCAGAGAAGTTGATTCCACTCTTCATAAACAACATCCGACACCGCAAGCCTCTTCCAGTATACGGGAAAGGGGAGAACGTGCGCGACTGGCTGTATGTGGAGGACCATGCAAGAGCCATTGATCTCATCTTTCACAAGGGCGCAATAGCAGAGACTTACAACATAGGTGGTTTCAACGAGTGGAAGAATATCGATATCATCAAGGTGGTTATCAAGACTGTGGATAGGCTGCTCGGTCGCGCAGAGGGTGAGGACATGAACCTTATCACTTACGTAACGGACCGCCTTGGACACGATGCCAGGTACGCCATTGACTCTACCAAACTCCAGAAGGAACTTGGATGGGAGCCGAGCCTTCAGTTTGAAGAAGGTATTGAGAAGACGGTAAAGTGGTATCTTGACAATCAGGAGTGGATGGATCGTGTCACCAGCGGTGAGTACGAGAAATACTACGAGAATATGTATTCCGGCAGATGAGACGGCTTGTTGTGGTGATAGCGGCTGTCTTGGCCATGGCTTTTCCCCGACAGGCTTATGCCCAGAGGGTAGGTGTGGCAGATAGTGTCTGCATGCGCGATTTCATAGTGCCGGCAGCTCTTGTGGGAACAGGTGCTTTTATCCACGGTATAGCCCATGATAGTTTTGACGTACCTGTCAGAAGTGCCATTCTTGGAAAAGACGGTATGGTTCTTGGAACGTCTGCTGATGAATACCTTAGATTCATTCCAGCTGCCATGGCTGTGGGTCTGAATTTTCTTGATGTTCCGTCCATGCACGGCACAAGAGATATACTTCTTGAGACATCTATGTCGTTGGCTACAGTTTTCATAGTTGGAAAGGGCATGAAGTTATTAATTGATTCCCCTCGGCCTGACGGCTCAGATAGCCGTTCTTTCCCATCCGGGCATTGTGCTCTTGCTTTCGCTGGTGCTGAACTTGTGAGGTGCGAGTATGGATGGAAATGGGGGATTGCCGCATACTCTGCCGCCTCTGCTGTGGCTGTCCTCAGATTATATAACGATGCGCACTGGCTAAGTGACGTATTGGCCGGCGCAGGCATAGGCATCTTGAGCGCGCAGTTGTCCCGGGTGCTGCTTCGCCCTGTAAATAGAATGCTGGGACTTGATGTGGCGGTTGTCCCGTCTGTTGACCCAGTTAGCGGCGCGGTGTGCACATCGCTCGCTTTTGTCTTTTGAAAACCTAATATTATTTAATAATGTTTAAACTTGATTATTTCTCTCACCGCTTCATGGATCGCAGGCTTGTATTCCTTATGGATCTTGTGATTTCGCTTGCTTCTTCCATTGCGGTGGCCGTGGTGGCTTTCTTCTTCCATGTTCCTGACGTGGAGAATAGACTCTTTACCATCCTATGGGGCGTGACTTCAGTCGGTGCCTCCGCCCTGATGTTTTATGTATTCAAGACTTATTCGGTCGTAATCAGGCACTTTACATTCAAGGATACCTTGTTGTATTCGGCTGCCTGTCTGTGTAAGGTAGTGATAATCGGGGCCTTCTTCATGATTTTCAGACTATATTCACAGGCGGCGTTCATAATGCTTGCTGCTGATTTCCTGCTTTCTATCGTGGCATTGTGTACTGTCAGGCTGCTTATGATACTTGTGTACGACGGATATAAGTCCAAGGTCAGGGAAGCACAGAAGAGAATGAGAGTGCTGGTATATGGCGTAGGAGATAAGTCCATATCCATAGTAACCAGACTTCGTGGCTCTAAACACTATGAAGTGGTGGGATTTCTATCCAAGGACAAAGAACTAAAGAGTGCAAGGTTTGTGGATAATCCTGTGTTTGTGGCTGACAATGAGGAAGAGTTGAAAGCGATAGCTGACTCTCAGGTTATTGGCGGTATCATTTTCGCTTCTGAAGAGAGCCTTTTCTCTGAGCGTGATGAAATGGTAAGTTATGCCACGAAGAATACTCTTAAGGTTCTTGTCGCTCCAGTAATTGATGAGTTCTCAGGACAGAAGCCAAATCTTGGTGTGCGTGAGGTGAAGATTGAGGACCTGCTTGGAAGAGACGAGATTAAGATTTCCATGGATGCCATCATGGATAATTTCAGGGACAAGGTGGTAATGGTGACCGGTGCTGCTGGATCCATTGGTTCTGAACTATGCAGGCAACTTGCCACATTTGGAATCAGCAGGCTTGTCCTATTCGACAATGCCGAAACGCCTATGCATAACCTTCGACTTGAACTTGAATCCAGATTTCCGCAGCTTGATTTTGTGCCTATAATAGGTGATGTCAGGCATGTCAATAGGCTTGATTTCGCCTTCCGCACGTACAAACCTCAGGTGGTGTTCCATGCGGCAGCATATAAGCATGTCCCTCTTATGGAAGAGAACCCTTGCGAAGCTGTGCTTGTGAATGTGGCGGGGTCAAGAAATGTCGCTAACAAGTGCATTGAGTATGGTGTGGACAAGATGGTGATGATCTCAACTGACAAGGCCGTAAATCCTACCAACATTATGGGGTGTACCAAGCGTCTTGCTGAGATTTACGTGCAGAGTCTCGGACTTGCCGTGGAGAACGGGGAAGTTAAAGGGCATACCAAGTTTGTCACGACGAGATTCGGTAATGTGCTTGGCTCCAATGGCTCTGTTATTCCTCGCTTCCGAGAGCAGATAGAGAAAGGTGGTCCTGTAACTGTAACTGACAAGAATATAGTACGTTTCTTTATGACCATTCCTGAGGCATGCCGGCTTGTCATGGAGGCTGCTACACTTCCTACCGAGAACAGAATCTGTGTGTTTGACATGGGCAAACCAGTGAAGATTGATAAATTGGCAAGGAGAATGATAGAACTTTCCGGACTTGTCCCGGATGTGGATATCAAGGTGGTATATACCGGACTTCGTCCTGGTGAAAAACTCTATGAGGAGGTTCTTTCAAATGTGGAGAATACAGAGCCTACGGCTCACTCCAAGATACGTATTGCCAGGGTGAGGGAGTATAACTATGCTGATGCCAACAAGGCTGTTGACGAACTTGAATCACTTAGCCGTCAGGTGATTATCCCTGATATGGTGAAACTGATGAAGAAGATAGTACCAGAGTATATTTCCAACAACTCCAAATTTCACGAGTACGACAGACCTTCTGGGGAAGAGGCTACCGCTTGAGTTGTGGGCTTGTCTCCTTTCCCTCGAAATACTCGAGAACGGAAGTTATAAGGTGCTCGCGATCTTTTGATGACAGGACGGTTTCTATAGGAATTCCTATGGAAACCGTTTTGTATGTACCCTCGTTGCTATATACAGCTGCTCCAAGTCCGTTGCCTGCGTATCGGAGCCATATTCCACCGCGCCTGCTTGACGGCTTAAGACCGTCAGGGCGCTCGATGGAGTAGACTTGAGAGTTGAGTTCTGTGGCATATTTGAGTGGTCCAATGTGGTCGCTGCTGCTTGCATCTGGTGAACTCATCCGATAGCCAAGTACCCGGGCGCAAAACGCTTTGTCTTCCGCTTCGGAAGCGATGTTGCATCCGGATATGAGGATATTTGCTCCTGTGCTTGAGAGAGTATCTATCTTGCTGATAGTCTGAGTGGTGAAAATAGGGTATTGCTCTCCTCCCTGTTTGCCGCATATAAGTTCAAGCATGCTGATGCCCGAATAGTCGTGCTCTCCAAAGGCCTCTGCTGATGCTGACTGGATGGAGTAGCCTTTCCTAAGGTAAATCCTGGCTCTGTCGGACACGTAGTCAAAGGTATTGCCTGCTACCACAAGACCCGCCTTGTCATCGTGTGTGGCACCGAATCCAGGATAGTCATTGTCGATGTATTCTGCATTTGGTTGGAATTCGTAGTTCTCTCCTATATAAGAAATATCCCTTATATAAGGTACACCAGAATCATATCCAGCATTGAATCCGGAGAAGGTGTCATTTTCTATCCAGGCAGGTGCTGAAACTTTAGTGAAATTATTGACTATAAGTATATTGCCCTTTGGGGTTTCACTCGGTAAACCCACACTCAATACTTCTGAAGGGAAACTCTTGCCACCTTCATTGAAGGCCTCAATCTTGAAACTATATACATGCCCCTTGAGTATAGGAATCTCTATTCTTTCGGAAAGAGTCTCAATGCCGTTGTCGAATCCTTCATCGTCGATTCTCGTTTTCACTATGTATCCGATGCTCCTTGCTGTAGGCTCGTCCATGTCTTCGGTAGGCTTCCACTCAAGAATTATGTTTTCACCATCAGGTGAAAGTGTTGCTGAGAATGCGTGTACTGGGAGTGGCTGGACGGTATAAGGTCTGTTGTAGTATTGGCTCAATGTCTTGAGGATACCCTTATACACGGAGCGGCACACGGTGAATCTGAATGCTGGGTCAAGTCCCAGTTTCATATCATTGAAATTCTGGTGGCTGAGCAACTCGAGAATCATGGCTGGAACTCCAGTCGTCCTGCATTCGCTGTAACTCTTGTCCCAAATTCCACGACGGTTCCATGTAGGATTGAAGTTTTTCCTTATGTCACGTACCACCTGAGTCTGTACGTAGTCGCACAGGAGCCTGCTCAGAATCCTGTCTCTTCCGTCCTGAAATTTCCTCTCCGAGTCTGCGCGGAGCGTATATATTGACAGTGTTCCGATGGTACTGTCCGCCAATGCTGTTCCTGCATCAGTGTGGAAAGCGAGCGACAGATCCACAGGAATGCCTTTTTCGTCCTTCATCATTTGCGTCCACAAGCCTCTTGTGGCAAAGTCATTGGTATAGTCTGTGGACCAATTGCGCGTGATGGTACTGTCTACACCAGCCCACTGCATCCAATAATGGGCGCCTTCCATATAGCTTGGAACACCTGACAACTTGCCTTCTCTCTCCAGTTTACCCATGCCTCCGCCGAACTTGACAGCGTCAGCGCTCACGCATTCTGAGCCTTTTCCACGGTTGTCCAGCAGGACGTATCCCTTCTCTCCTTTGTCGAACTCAAATGTACCGAGATAAATCCATGTCCCGCCCCCGATTTTCTGGTTGACAGTAAAATGACTTTCTCCACCCAGATGGTGGACAGTATATCTTGCCTGGGATGAGCTGTTTTCAAGGGAGGTATAGGATATGTACACGGCGTATTCTCCACGCTCTGAAAAGTCCGGGGTCCACTTGGCGTATGCGTCAGCCTTGGCTCCGGAGCATGGTACGGCTCTGGATGTTCCAGCTTTGAACGGGTTGTCGCTGAAACGGTAACTGCGCTTGAAATCTGCGAATCCTATGCCTCCTTCTTCCCAGCTCCCATACTCCTCGTAAGAGCCTTTTAGTCTTATGCCGTCTTGTCTTATGCCCGCGAAGGCGGGGTCATTGTCGCAGATGATTTCCGAAGTCTGTATGTCTCTTTCTCTTGGACATATTATATACGCCCCTGAGTTTTCCAGCATGGGCATGAGTAGAGGAAGTACGTAACTCTGTGTGTACATATCCTCCACCGTCCTATGTACTGCGGCTCTCTGCCAAATCCACTCTCCAGAGTCCTCGTCATAGTATTTGCCGTGGCTCTGCCATAGAGCAAGTACTCTGCCATCCATGCCTCCCGGATATCTTCGTTCATCGTTTCTTGTGATGAACCTATTGTCCTGATTTATCATCTGTGGGTCTGTACCTGAACCATAGTAAGGAACGGGATTCCCGTCGAAAGTGAGTTCCGGAAGCGCTAGCTCTGAAAGTTCGTATCTGTTGGAGACTATCTTGCGGCTGCGGTAGTGGATTCCTTCGTGCTTCAAGAGGGTATCAACGCTATGCCTGAACCATTCGATATCGTCTTTGTGCCAAGGGTAGAACGATAGTTCTGCGTTGAAGTAGAGATCAATCCTATCTTTGTAAACGGTAGCTTTTGTGATGTGAAGTTCCTGCTCGACACTTGTCCTTTCTACCATGAGCCTACTCAAACTGTCGCATATCGGCTGGTATTTGTCCAAGAAAGGTGCGGCTTGGGTGGAGATGCATGACAGGAGTAAAAGGGCGTATAATGATAGTATCTTTAGTGCGTTTCTCATTTGTGGTGTTTCTTTCTGCTTCGTATAAGGTGAACTATAAGCACGGCGATACTTGCCAATACTATGGCAAGACAGTCAGCCTTGAAATCGTTGATATCTTCCGACCTATAGGGGAGTGTGCCCTGGACTATTTCTGTGATCCCTGCCAAAACGCAGGAGAACGCAGCCACTGAAATAATGGAACCGACAACCTCCAATGTGCTCCCGTTTTTTCTGCCTAGGGCGAAGAATGCGATTATCGGGAGGGGAAAGAACATAAGAAAATGCACGGCTTTGTCTGCCGGGATACCAAGAAAAGACTTGTGAACGGCAGGGAAGGTGTCTGGCTTTGCGAAACATAGGAATGCAATGGTTCCGATGTAGAGCACAAGCAATATCCTGAACAATACCTTAGAGAGCTTGCATTTCATAGAGTTTCTTGTAATATCCGTTTTTCTGAATAAGTTCGTCGTGGGTGCCACGCTCAACTATCTGTCCTTCGTTCATCACAATTATTTCGTCTGCTTTTCTGACAGTGCTCAATCTGTGGGCTATTGAAATGGTAGTCCTATTGCTCATTAGATAATCCAGAGCTTCCTGAACCATTCGCTCTGATTCCGTGTCAAGGGAGGCTGTGGCTTCGTCAAGGATGAGAATAGGCGGGTTTTTGAGTATGGCTCTTGCTATGCTGATGCGTTGGCGCTGTCCGCCAGAGAGGAGCTGTCCTCTATCTCCGATGTTGGTGTTGTATCCATTTTCTTTTTCCATGATGAACTCGTGCGCGTTGGCAATCTTTGCTGCTGCAACAACCTGTTCCATGGTAGCGTTCTCAACGCCGAAAGCGATGTTGTTAAAGATAGTGTCATTGAACAGGATAGGATCCTGGTTGACATTACCCATCAGGCTTCTTAAGTCGCGGATACTTACTTCTTTAATATCAATTCCGTCTATGGTGATGCGTCCGGATACCGGATCGTAAAAGCGAGGAATGAGATCTACAAGTGTGGATTTTCCGGCTCCGCTTGCTCCAACAATGGCGATATTCTGACCTTTAGGGATAATCAGGTTTATGTCTTTTAGAATCTGCTTTCCACCTTGCTCGTAGTTGAAGCAAACGTTCTCGAAAGAAATGGATGTGCTAAAATCAGTGATGTGTTTTGGCGATGCGGACTCTGTGATGGGGTTTTGGGCTTCAAGGATGGCATTGATCCTATCCATGGATGCAAGTCCTTTCGGAATGCCGTATGCTGCTCTGGAGAGATCCTTTATTGGCTGAATTACACTATACAATATAGCCATGTAGGACATGAACGAAGGAGCGTCAATGACGGACTTTGAACTGAATATCAGTGTGCCTCCGAACCATAGCACTATGGCTATCATTGTGGAGCCGAGAAACTCACTTACAGGATGGGCACTTGCCTGGCGGATTGCCACGCGATTGTTTTTCCTGCGCATGGCATCAGTAACGCCTTCGAACCTCGAGCTCATCTTTCCTTCAGCGAGGAAGGCTTTGATGATTCTGAGTCCGCCTAGTGTTTCTTCCACTTGGCTCATTGTGTCACTCCAATATTTCTGGGCTTCTGCTGAATGAGCACGGAGTTTTCGTCCTATTATGCTCATTATCCATACCATAAGAGGAGCAAATAGGATGGTGAAAAGCGTCAATTCCCATGACATTATCAGGAGTACTGCCATATAGATGATGATGAGAATCGGGTTCTTTATGAGCATCTCTATAGTGGAGGTAATGGAGTTTTCCACTTCCTGTACATCACCGCTTATTCTCGCTATTATGTCTCCTTTTCTTTCCTGACTGAAGAATCCAAGTGGTAGAGAAAGGATTTTGTCATAAATCTGCATCCTCATGTCCTTGACAATACCGGTGCGGATAGGTACCATTACTGCCGCGGCGCCAAAATAACATGCAGTCTTGACGAGCACGATGGCGCAGAAGATCAGGCATAGCCCGAGCAGTACCCTGGCGGCACTCGATGCTTCAATAAGGGTATCAATGTACCAATAGGCATTGTTGGTAAGGTCAGCAAATGTCATCCCTTTATGCCAGGGGATGAACTCATAGCTGGTGTCCGATATATTAAAGAGAATCTGAAGAATCGGAATTAGAAGAGAAAAGGAGAAGACGTTGAAAACTGCCGAGAGTATATTCATCACGACAGATCCTACGAGATATTTCTTGTATGGGGGGACGTATGCCCTCAGGATTGACCAAAATGCTTTCATTCAGGTGGGTTTTCCCGCTTGGGAGCGGCACGATTATACAAATTTACGAATAAATGCCGAATATAGCAACTCTAAGTCTGGGCCCAGGGGTCTTGGACTTGGCTTTGTGTTGTTTGCTATCGGAGGTTGAACCAGACAGATGGGCTCTGCCGCGGAAGTGGAACAAGCCTTACTTCGGGATCAAGCACTGCGCGACTGCACTTATGCGCAAGTTCGGGGGTGTTGTTGTGCTCGCTGAGATGGCATAAAAATACGTTTTTAAGTCCGTCGTGGCTGAAGGCTTTGATGGCAGCGGCGCATTCTTCATTGGACAAGTGCCCGAATCCACCTCTAATTCTGTCCTGGAGGTCTTGGGGATATGGTCCGTTCTTGAGCATGACGGGGTCATAATTTGATTCCACAACTACGGTTTCAGCCTGTGACGCGAGGTTCAGAGCCTCGTCCGTCATGCGCCCGATATCTGTCATTATTACAAATTTATACCCGTCGAGCATAATGGCATAGCCTACCGTCTGAGTTGCATCGTGCGGGACGGTGAAGTATCTGGCCATGATGTCATTTCCGCTGATTTCGTTCCAGCCCTGCTCGAGAACTTTTCTGCGGAGTGCATAATGCTCTCCTATGGTGTAGACTCTGGTGAGAGCACCTGATAGACGTGGGGTTACCCATACTGGACTTTCAAGATGTTTGCAGTACGAACCAAGAGATCGTATATGGTCATAGTGGTCGTGAGTGACTAATATTCCGGATATGCTTTCCAACGGAATATTATCTTTGGATAATTCTTTTTTTAGACGTCTTGGGCTTACACCTGCATCCACGAGTACTGAACACCTGCAAGTGAGGTCATCTTCGAAAATGCCTATGAAATAGCAGTTTCCGCAACTGCCAGATGATAATGACTTGAATCTTATACTACTCATTGTCGTCGCAGTATTTCGAAATTACACTATAGGCATCCCCGATTCCGAGTTCTCCGGCACGTGATAGGTCAATGCATCCTTTTTCTTTGTCTTTAAGATAGATAAGTACCAGCCCACGGTTGAAATGCGCCTCGCCCATCTCTGGGTAGAGTTTGAGGGCCATATCGTAGTCTTCTATGGCGCTTACCATATCAGAGGACAAGCAGTGTAAGTTGCCGAGGTCGAAGTATAAGTATGGAATGTCTGGAAGTATGTCCAGAGCCGCCTTGATATCAGCTATGGCTTCGGAGTAGTCATAGCTTCTCGCCACTCTGTCGCTGACTCTTGCCCGTGTGGTGCCCTCCGTGTCCATGGAAAGAGTCTGGACATTGCCTTCGAGAGAGGCGATGAAGTCAATCATCTCCGCTTTCAGTACGCCTCTGTTCATGAGATAGAAGGCCTTGTAGTAACGGGAATACTTGTCCTTGGACTCTTCGTTGTCTGCCGCCTTGATGGCTTTGTCGAACCACTCAAGGGCGTTGTTGAACTGTCTGTTCTCTAGCTCCTGAAGACCTTTGGCGAAGTACCCTTCAGCCCCTTGTGCTATTACAAGCTCTTTGCTTCCCGGAAGGATGTGATTGTTGACAACAGCATTGAGAGGCATCATCTGCAGGAATCTGTCTATGAGCGCATTTTCGTATCTGCGGGTTATGATATTGCCCTTGTCCGCTTTGTCGTTTGACAACGTGAAGCGGTATAGAGGCTGTAATTTTATGTCTATATCCCTATGCTGCAGTAACTCGTTGTTGAAGTCTTTCTTGGCAAAATCTGCATCAAGCGCAATCAGGGAGTCGTATCTTCTTGTGGTGTCTGCAAGAGATGCATTTGATCCCTTTTCGCGGTATTCCTTGACTTTCTGCTGCGCTATGAGATAGTCTGCCTTGGATTCGCGCTGTCTCCCAAGAAGGTTCTCCACATAGGAGCGGTTGAGGTATGCTTTAGCAAAATCCGGGTATAGTTCAATGGATTTGTTGTAATCCTCGAGTGCGTCTTCCAGGCGGTTCATTTCTACAAATACGGCGGCTCTGTTGTAATGGGCAAGTACATTGCCCGGGTTTATGTTTATGACCCTGTCGAGGTCGTCAATAGCCTTCTCGTATTCTCCTACATGCGCGTATATAAGGCTTCTGTTGTATAACGTGAGCGCGTTGCCTGGGTCTTGTTTCAATACGATATTGAAATCTGACATGGCTTCGTTGTAGTGCTTTAGCTCAAAGTTAATCAGCGCCCTATTGAAATAGGCGAAGGTGCTTGTCGAATCTAGGCCAATGGCCATGTCCAGGTCCTTGACTGCTTCGGAATACTCTTTCCGGTCCGAGTGAATCCTCGCCCTTCTTACGTATCCTTCAGGCTCGTATCTGTCAAGTTTGATAGCCTGGTTGTAGTCTGCAAGGGCTTTGGTAGTATCTCTAAGAAACAAGTATGTCGCACCGCGGTTGAGGTATGCAGACGGGTCTTTGGGCTCTTTCCTGATGTAGTAGTCGAAGTTGGATAATGCAGCTTCGAAGTTCTGTGCAAGAAAGCAAGTGACTCCTCTGGAAAAATAGATGCCGTATAGCCCAGGCCTAAGGCTCAACGCCTTGTCAAAGTCCTCGTAGGCTCCGTCTATGTCTCCTGTTTGGCTTCTTGTGATAGCCCGGTAGTGGTATCCGTTTGTGAATACGGGATTAAGTCTGATGGACGTATTAAAATCCTTGTCAGCTCCGCGAAAGTCACCAAGATTGTATTTGGCGATGCCTCTGAAGAAAAAACTCCAGTAGTCTGTGCTGTCCAGCCTTGTGAGGACGTTGAATTGCTCGATGGCATTGGCGTACCTCCCCTCGGACAATGCGTTCCGTCCTCGCCACATGAATACGTCCTTATCGTACTGCGCAGACGCATTGATGGCGAACAGAAGAGATAAAACTATGGTGAGTATGTTTTTTTTCATTACTTTTGCAGTAGTTAACCCACAAAGATAAACAAATATCGCTCCTAGTTGATGCGCAGATTGATTTTTCTTCTTTTCTCATTGATGTTGTTTTTGTGGCCTGGTGTCGAAACCATGGCTTCTAATAGTGGTATTCAGGATAGCGGGAACGAACCGGGTCCGTGGCCGCGACTTGAACAGGATTTATTATTTCTTACAGATTCCACTCATTTGGGCCGTGCTACAGGCTCTGCTTCTTGTCAGAGTGTTACGTTCTTTCTTCTTCGGGAGTTTAAAAATGCAGGGCTCAGAACATCTGTGCAGTCATTTGACTGCGGTGGACGAACTGGCCATAATGTGATAGGGGTAACTCAGGGATGGTTCAGAAAATATATCGTGATAGGTGCTTATTATGACGGACTTGGAGTGCTTGACGGTACTGTATATCCGTGTGCGGACTCCAATGCTTCCGGAGTAGGGGCGCTGCTCTCTCTCGCCTGCTCCCTTCCTGAATTCTGCAAGGGGGATACTGGTATTGTTTTCGTGGCTTTTGATGCTCATAATGCCGGACTTCTGGGTTCTAAGGCATTTCTTGAAAGTGGTATGACAAATCAGGATGTAACGCTTCTTGTGAATCTTGATACTATGGGGTCTTCTGCCTCGCCGCTTCGCCAGTCTCGCCCTGACTATCTTATGGCGCTCGGGGGAGCGGAATTTTTCTTCGGTATGGATAATGCCAACAGGGGAATCGGACTGGATCTCGGCTATGACTATTATGGCAGCAGTACTTTCACTGATTTATTTTATCGTAAGATAAGTGATCAGCGATGGTTTGTGGAGAACGGTATCCCTTCAGTTATGTTTACTTCCGGTATCACCATGGATACCAACAAGGTCACAGATACCGTTCAAAGTCTTGACATTCCGGTCCTGAAGAAGAGAATCACCTTTATTTTTAAATGGATTATGTCACTGATTTCATAAAAAACTACCCCCCCCCCTTGCATCACTGCGAGGGGAGGGGCTTCTTAACCTAAACTTAAACTATGAAAAACTTCGATGCAAATATAGAGATTTATTTTGTGATTACAAATATTTAAGGGAAAAATTAATCTTTTTTTTATAACAAAATTTGTTGCGAATGTTTTTTTGCTGCAATAATATTCCTGTATTTGTCTTTTTCTTTGCTTGAATTTATGAAATTCTGCCGTATGTTTGGCGGAAAATTGTTGCTATGAAAAGCTTTAGGTTTTCTGCTCGGGGTCTGCGAGGCGGATTCCCGGCCATCGGGGGGATTTTTGCATGTATGGCTGTTCTGATGATAATGATGTCGTTGTGGAGTTCTTGCAGTGGTCTTTTCGTAACACCTTCTTGTTCTTTGACTGTGTCAGTTGCTGATGATGCTCTCTACTCTTCATTTACCGGCCTTCCTTCTCTGACTGATGCCGCGATTCCAGACAAGGATGACTTTATACTCGATGTCAAGAGTGCTTCAGGGAAGTCCGTTTATTATGGAAGATTCGGCGATTCTCCAGAGAGGTTTGACCTGAAACCTGGCAGTTATATTGTCAGTGCCAAGTCGCGTGAGTTTGTAAAGCCGGAATATGATACCCCTCAGTTCGGTGATACTCAGGTGGTGATGATAAAGGAAAATCAGTCTGCAAGTGTTAGACTTTTGTGTCGGCAGGTGAATGGTGGGCTTAGACTTGTGACGGATGGCTCATTTCGGGATTCCTTCCCTGACGGAAAGTTCGTGTTGGCTTGTGAGTCGGGGAGTCTTGAGTGTGAGTATGACGAATCCCGCTATGCCTTTTTCCCTTCGGGCCGTGTTGCTGTGAACTATATTGATGATTCCGGTACTAAAGGGCTTTTTGGCCGTCATCTTTCTGAAGGGCAGATGCTGGAAGTGGTAGTGTCTGCAGGATTGGATGCCGCGCAGGGCAGCAGAATTTCGGTTAGCACAGATACAAGCCGAGTCTGGAGTAGGGAGGAGTTTGTGTTTGGAGATAGGGACGCATCGTATATTGAGAATGCATACTCTGTTATGGAAGCAATAGATTTTGCTCCGCAGAAAGATGTGTGGGTATATGGGTATGTGGTGGGTGTGGCGACAAGTACCGGAAAATATGCATTTGAGCCTCCCTTCACCAAGAAGACTAATGTGATTCTTGCTCCGCGTGCGTTTACGGATGACCCTCAGTATTGCATAAGCGTGGAACTCAAGTCAGGTGATATACGTGATGAACTGAATCTCTCAGACAATCCTACGGTTAAAGGACGCCAACTATATATAAAAGGAGACCTGGTCGAATCCTATTTCGGAATGCCAGGTCTCAAAAACGTCGCTGAGTATCAGTTTAAATAACGAAACGGCCCTCCTATGTGCGGGAAGGCCGTCAAATGTTTTTTCGTGTTGATTTGCAGGTTATTGCTGATTCAGCCGTTTGAGTATCTCCTCAGTCTGTGATTCGTACCCAGGCTTGCGCAAAAGAGCGAACATATTCTTCTTGTACGCCTCAACTCCTGGCTGGTTGAATGGATTAATCCCGAGTGTATAGGCGCTCACTCCACATGCAAACTCGAAGAAATAGAAGATGGCACCGAGGTTTTCCTCATCGATTTTTTCTATACTGAGTTCTATCTGTGGTACTCCTCCGTCAATATGAGCGAGTTTTGTACCTAACTGAGCCATGGCGTTGCAGTGCTCAACTCTCTGACCTGCGAGGTAGTTAAGCTGATCAAGGTTCTGCTCGTCGCTCCCGATCACTACTTTGCGGGCAGGCTGCTCAACCTTGATGGTGGTTTCGAACATGATTCTTTCTCCCTCTTGGATGAACTGACCCATGGAGTGAAGGTCTGTGGTGCATACCACTGATGCTGGGAATATTCCCTTGCCGTCCTTTCCTTCGGATTCACCGTATAGTTGCTTCCACCATTCGCCCAGGTACTGAAATTTGGGATTGAAAGTCACAAGAATCTCCACTTTCTTTCCGTTTTCAGAGTAAAGAAGGTTGCGCATGGCAGCATATTTGACGGCATCGTTTTCTTCAGAGCGTGTGAGCAGGGCTTCTCTCTGGGATGCGGCTCCGCGGAGCATTGCTCGTATGTCAAATCCGGCGAGCGCTATAGGAAGAAGTCCCACAGGAGTCAGGACTGAATACCTCCCTCCGACGTTATCTGGAACAACGAATGTTTTGTATCCTTCCATATTGGAAAGAGTCTTCAGTGCTCCCTTATGGGCATCGGTGATGGCAACTATGCGCTCTGCGGCTTCGACTCTGCCGTATTTGGATTCAATATGACTCTTTATGATGCGGAAAGCCACGGCTGGCTCAGTAGTGGTGCCAGACTTGGATATTACCACGCATGCTGTATTCCGTTCTTTTGCGAGGTCCAGAAGTTCCGCCAAATAGTCTTCTGAGAGGTTGTTCCCAGCATAGACAATCTGTGGGGTATCTGTCGGACGTACAAAACTGTGAGAGAGAGCTTCTATGGCACAGCGGGCTCCGAGGTATGAGCCTCCGATGCCTATGACGACTACGAGGTTGATCCCTTTGTCCCTCCATGAATCACGGATATGATCGAACTCGCAGAGTAGGGTCTCTGGAATGTCTATGGGGAGGGTCTTCCATCCGAGAAAGTCATTGCCGGCACCCTTTTCGCTCTGAAGTACATCGAAAGCACTCAATGCTTTCTGCTGAAAGTTTTTATAATCTGCTGCATTGACAAATGGTTTGCAGCCTTCAATGTTGACTTTTACCATATTGATGATTGAATTGATTATATGCGGAACTTTTTAATTTGAGACAAATATAATAATTAACGGGCATAAAATATATTCCGATACCAAAAACTGAAGACATGTGTTGTAAATGCCGTTGATTTGACCTAAATTGGCGCTTCGTCACAAAATCAATGACACGATGAATACTAAATTAATTATGGCGGTCATGGTGAACTGCCTTTGGGCTTCTGCTGGTATTGCTGAAGCACAGATGATGTTTCCGAAAGTTAATAGAGATAGCCTTAATGCACTTACGTCAGCCGATTATGCTGATATGAAGTCAAAACTTGGCCTTAAGGAACTCCGTCCCGGCAAGGATGGCTATTCCACGGATCCTGTTATTGGGGCTAATTATGATGAGTTTATTGCAAACCCGTATCTGAACTATCCTGACCCTCTTGTGACCTTTGATGGAAAGAAGGTGAAGAACAGTAAGATGTGGTTTGGCAAGCGTAGACCTGAACTGGTGAAGGTGTTTGAGGATGAGTTCTATGGGCATATCCCGTCTTCTGTGCCTTCTGTATCCTGGCGCGTTGTCAAGGAGGAGCATACTCTCATAGGGAATGTACCTTGTATCTCAAGGCAGCTTGCCGGTGAGGTTGACAATAGTGAGTATCCTTCAGTCAGCGTGACTATTCAGGCTGAGGTGGTCTGGCCCGAGAAAGCAGGCCGGAATATCCCTGTGATAATGGAGTTCAGTTACATGCTGGGCAATTTCAGCATGGCTGCCCCTCAGGGAGCGAAAAATAAGCCATGGAAAGAGCAGGTGGTGGAAAGAGGATGGGCTGCATGTACTATTGTGCCGACGTCGTATCAGGCGGATGGGGGACATGGCCTGAGAAATGGAATTATCGGTCTGTGTAATCATGGAAATTACAGGAATCCGGATGAATGGGGTGTTATACGTGCGTGGGCATGGGGCGCTTCCAAACTGGTTGACTACTTTGAGACGGAACCTTTGTTTGACGCGTCGAAAGTGGCAGTGGAGGGTAACTCCCGTTATGGTAAGACTGCCCTTGTCGCCGCTGCATTTGATGAGCGTATAGCATCTGCATTTGTGTCATCTTCCGGTAAGGGTGGGGCTGCTCCTTGGCGACGTTATTGCGGTGAAACAGTGGAAAATATAGCAGCTGGCAGCGAGTATCATTGGATGGCCGGTAATTTCCTGAAGTATGCTGCGGATCCTTTGAATGCTTCGGATATGCCAGTGGATCAGCACGAATTACTTGCCCTATGCGCTCCTCGTCCGATACTTATTAGTGGAGGCCTGCCTTTAGCTGATAGATGGCAGGACATTATGGGAATGTACATCTGCACTACACTTGCTTCCCCAGTTTATGAACTTCTTGGAGGCCGTGGCTTGTCTTATGGATATGGTGAAGAAAAAGATGAATCCGTATGTGTGCGCACTGATATTTTCCCTGGTGTCAATGTCGGACTGATGGGTGGATGTCTGGCGTTTAGAATGCATGATGGCGGGCATGAGCCAGGACCAAACTGGCCATATTTCCTTGATTTCTTCGACAGGTTTGTTGTCAATGTGTCAGAGTAATCCTCCGGGCTTGACTTTTGTGGGGTGCAAGTTGTTCACAATTAATCTTTTGTATTATGGAGACCAAATTTTACAGATGCCCTATTTGCGGCAATGTGACCATCAAGTTGGTGGACTCTAATGTGCCTCTGGTGTGTTGTGGCAAGATTATGGAAGAGTTGAAGGCAAACACCTTGGAAGCAAGCGTTGAAAAGCATTTGCCTGTAATTGAAAGGGTGGATGCTTCTGCTGTCATGGTAAGGGTGGGAAGTGCGGCCCATCCTATGCTGCCAGAGCATCACATTTGCTTTGTGTGTCTGGAAACAGAGGAGGGCATACAAGTAGCATGGCTTTCAGAAAAACCGGAAGCTGAATTCAAAACAGGCGCGAAGGTCAAGGCCGTCTATGCGTACTGCAATCTCCATGGATTATGGAAGACAGAAGCATAATCTTATCACTATCAGGACCTTATTTGCTAATAAGGTCCTGATAGTCTTTCATTGATCGTTTGATGACCTCTTTCGCTACATCCGCACCGTAAATGCTGATGAACTGCATTCTTTTCTTGGTTTCACCAGGGATGTCCTTGTATGTGGTGAAATAGTGAATGAGCCTTCTGGTGATGCTTAGCGGGAGTTCTTCGATGTCGTTGTATTGCCCATATACGGCATCATTTTTCAGTACGGCTACTATCTTGTCATCTGCCTGGTTGTGATCAAGCAGCCTTAAGCCTCCAATTGGCCTTGCTCTGACTATTATGTCTCCGTGGGTGACGTCTTTCTCAGTGAGGACGCAGATGTCAAGTGGATCTCCATCTCCCTCTATATCGTATCTGGCGAGCGCCGTGTTAGTGAGCTCGGCCATTTTCTTGGCGCAGTAGGTCCTTGGCAGGAACCCATATAATGACGGGACAATATTGGAGAATTTCTGGGGTCTGTCAAGTGAGAGGTATCCAGACTCTTTGTCCACTTCATATTTGACGGTGTCGGTTGGCACTATTTCGATGAATGCCCTGACCTCCTCAGGAACATTGTCTCCGAGACTTATTCCGTGCCAGGGGTGAGACTTGTGCAATTTGCTGTAATCCATATATGCGGTCTTGGTTTTACAATGAAATGATATGACAAATTTACTAAGGCGTTTGCTTTTTTCAAAGCATCTTTATGGATCTACGTCCAGATAGCAGGATGGTGGAATGGCTTTTCTGATGGCGTTCTTGGCGGCTGTCAAGTCCGATCCTTTCTCTATGAAATGTCGCGATATCATCTTTCCGTCTGCATTTCTGACATCAACCATCCTCGTAAACGGAGGAAATCCAAACTCGCGTCGCTCTTCTAAAAGTGCTTCATAGCTGCGTTTCTGCCCGAACTTGGAGATTAACTCTGTCTGAATCACAAGTTTGGCTCCGTGGCGACAACATACTCCCTCTAGCATGGATACTGTCTGAAGCATGCGTTCATCAGAACGGAAATCATCCCTTTCAGAAAGTGCATCTATTTGAAGTACAGCCGTAAGTATGGCATCTGCGTTGCCGTTCTTCTTCAGCTCAGAGAGGGTTATTATGGATATTTCTTTCTCCGGGAAGAAGCGGGCTATCTGTGCTGATAACTCTTCTTGATTCTCCCATCCTCTTATAAGACATATTTTCCCTTGGCATCCACCGATTCTCTCAAGCAGTTTGCGTGAAAAATATCCGAGCATTCCATTCTTCTTTCGTTCAGCTTGAATATCGATAAACTCTATGTGATTGCTGAATTTGGGGAAGATGCCTCCCTTGATGGAGTACTTGCCTGAGAGGCAGTTGTAAATACTTTCAAGAGAGGGGAGTGAGGAGCCGAGAACAACTGGGCATTTATGGAGCCTGCCCATGAATACTGCGCAGTCCCTGGCATTGTATCTTGGAGCAGGTTCGTTCTGCTTGAATGAAGGGTCCTGCTCTTCATCTATGATGATTGCTCCTAACTGGCTGAATGGTAGGAATATGGCCATGCGTGTGCCCGCTACGGCTATTGGGCTTCCTTGTCGTAGTGCTGCGCTGACTCCTGTGATGTATTTATCCGTCTTTCCGTGATGAACGACGGTCTGTATTCCGATGGTATCGGCCAGTTGCTCGCATAATGCTGTCTCTGGAGAGAGGAGAAGAACCTGAAGCTCGTTTTGGAGGCACTTTTTGATGACGGATTCATAGTGCTCATATCTTGAGGGACCAGTAATTAGCATTGGTCTGGGTATTATCCCTGTGCTGGGTGTCTGCCGGGATTGGGGACTTTGAGTGAGAGGTGAAGGCAATGATGCGATAATCTTGTCTCTTTCGAGATTGAGCCTCTGCATGACGCTGTCCCGGTGCTTCTTACATAGATCCGCCTCTATCGCTGAGAGTCTTTTCTTTAGCCTTTCAGTGCGTGCCGCCGCCATGATTTCGCCGTTGAACTTGCCAACTGGATAGGCTGCTTTGAATACTTCACCTATGGTGCATACGTAGTAAGAAGCGATGAATTCCCATAGTTGGAGTTCCGTCTCCAATATTGTGGGAAGGTCTGCTCTGACGGAAGAAATCTGCTTTATGGATGATGATGCAAGATCGGGAGCACAGTTTGTACGATATACGACACCATTGTACCGTCGTCCAGAGAATACTACACTAACGATCTGCCCGCGGGAGACATCTTCGGTGCTATAGTAGAACGGATTCCACTGGAGTTTCAGCGGAAGTAGGATCTGTATGAAGTGTCTGTCCATATTTATGGGCAGATTAATCGGTGGTCCCTTCTGATGCGGACTTGGCGAATTCCATTATGGATTCCGGAATATGGCAATAACCTCCGGGATGTTTGTCCAAATAGCTCTGATGCTCGTCTTCTGCCCTGTAGAAATTTTTTAAAGGCTTGACTTCCACTGCTATGGGAGCTTTTATCTCACCAGCCATGCGGTCATATATTTTCTGTATAGAGGCCAGGTCCTCAGGATCAGAATAATAGATGCCGGTACGGTATCTTGTGCCTTCATCGTTACCTTGCTTATTTACGCTAGTAGGATCGATGGCACGGAAATAGAACTGGAGTATCCTTTCCAGCCCGATTACGTCTGTCTCATACGTAACGTGCACGGCTTCTGCATATCCTGTGGAGTCAGTGTAGACCTCACGGTATGTGGGGTGGAAGATATTACCGTTGGCATAGCCGACCTCGGTGGCTACTACACCGTGGATCAACTTAAAGAAACGCTCGGCTCCCCAAAAGCAGCCGGCTGCGAGATAGATATCTTTTCTCAATTCTGAAAACTATTTGGAATCGGCTTTCGCCTGAAACTTGGCTATATCTATGATGAACCTCTCGTGTGTTCCTTCACCTATAAGTCCGCGCTCGTCGTAAGCTTTTACCTTGAATGTGAGTTTGCGGCGATCAATTTCCACCAGTTCTGTCTCGGCATGTACTTTCATTCCACAAGGAGTTGCGGCACAGTGAGAGATATTGATGAGTGTTCCTACCGTGCTCTGCCCCTCTTCGAGGTACGGCTCCACGGAGAGGACTGCTGTCTTCTCTATCAATGCTATCATCTGGGGAGTGGCATATACTCTGACGAGTCCGCTTCCAACATTCTTGGCGAGCTTGTCTTCGGTGACGAAGTCTTCCTGATATCCTTTTATTCCGTTCTGAATCATCTGTGGAGCATAGCGGAATCGAACCGCTGACCTTTTGAATGCCATTCAAACGCTCTACCAACTGAGCTAATACCCCTTATCGGATGCAAAGATAGTAAAAATCCGTGCTCTGACAAATCTATTTTCTGAAAAAGTGGTGCTGCGCGGGAGGCCGGCTTTGGGATGGTGGAAAATAAGCTATATTTGCAATTAGTTTTTATGGATGAATATGCAGGCAAATGAAATTGCTCTTCGGCATCGGACAGAGTCTGGCATTGAGGGCAGCATTCAGTACTATAATTCTCCATGTGGGGAACTTATATTGGCATCAGTGGATGGCAAATTATGCCTTTGTGACTGGAATGAGATGCCGTGTTCCGAACGTAATAAAGTCAGGCTTGGGAAATCGTTGAAGGCTGTTTTTAGGGAAGAGTCGTCTGACGTGCTACGGGAAGCATCAGCCCAACTTGATGAATATTTTGCCCTCTCCCGTAGAGAGTTTGATATTCCGTTGCTTACAGTTGGTACTGACTTCCAGAAGCGTGTATGGGATGCTTTACTCCAGATACCATACGGTCGGACTCGTACTTACATGGAAATTGCCCGCATGGTTGGGAATCCTCGAGGGGTTAGGGCTGTGGCACAGGCTATTGGCGCGAATGGCCTGAGTATTTTCATTCCCTGTCACCGTGTGATAGGCTCCAATAAATCGTTGACCGGATTTGCTGGAGGTTTGGAGGCTAAAAGGAAACTGCTCCAGATAGAGGGCCAGATGTGCGGCCATCATCCTCTATTATAAATATCTCCTGACTCTTTTAGTATAGCTTTCATATTCGGGGCCAAAGGTCTGCAAGCAGAAGACTTCTTCATGCTTTATCTGTAGATGAAGCATCACCATAGGAAATAGCGCAAATATGAAGTGTACGATGTTTGGAAATGCTACCAATAGTCCAAGATACAATAGGTCAAATCCCACGAATGCTGGATTTCGGCTGATGCTGTAAATTCCTTTTTGGACAAATGCCGTTTTGTCGTTTTCTGGTATCCCGGCTCTCCAACTATCAGCCATTGTGAGCATAGCTATGATAAAGAAGGCGACTCCTATGGCAGCGATAGTGAGTCCCATCCATTGCATGGGGAGGCAATTTTGTAGAACTGGTATCATCGTGAGTCTCGGGAAAATGATGATACTCGCGACCTCTACTGGTATGACGGCCACCGTCGCTATACCCATAACAGCCTCTGTTCTGAGAACGTTTTGTGGCTTGGACTCACCTTTTCCGATCTGGTTTGTCGTTATGCCTTGCCGTCTCTGAGTGTATTTCTTGCCGAGATACGCTGCATAGAAGACGATCATTAGAATAATAGCTACTATCTTCTCTATCATTTGACTCTTCTTTTGGGTGTTAGGTAGGGGAGTCGCGCACTCATACGGAGCGCTTCCTATGCAAAAATAGTATCTAGTCCTGATATCCAGAACTTTTTTGTGAAATTTTGTGCGATATTATTAACTTTTACTCAGTTTTTGCGACTTATAGGTGAAGGGGCAAGAGAAACCTCTATCAAAGATTATGACAGAGCAGGAATTTGAACATATAGCACAAAAAAACTGCGATACTCTGAAGTTGCTTGCGAGGCGCTTTAGTCAAGTCTCTGACCTGGCTATCGATGAGGACGATGTGGTTCAAGAAGCGTTGCTCGCTTTTTGGAATCTCTCCCAGAAAGGTTATCATGTGATAAATGCTGAAGCGCTTCTTGTCAAGATAACTAAAAACATCTGCATCTCGCATTATCGGAGGCGGCACATAGAGACGGAGTCTATTGAGAATGATGATTTCCCTGGAGGCACTTCAGCTGATGGTAAAGTGCAAATGCAGGACACGATAAGGCTGAAGCACGAACTATATGACAGTCTGACACCTTCCGAGAGAGAATATACGAGGCTGCGCGAGGAGACTGGCTGGTCGCTGGACGAGATGTCTGCAAATACAGGGAAGAACAAATCAGTGATAAAAGCCCTGCTCTCGAAGGCAAGGCACAAGATGAAGGAACTTATAAAGAATCAGTGAATATGAAGCAAGACAATAGGACATTGGAGGAACTTGAGGAGACTTATCTTTCTGATAAGTCCGTGGCTGAGTTTGACAGACTCGTGAGAAAATCAGGATTGCGTCGGCGCAGGCAGATAACTTGGGGGGCATTAATGGTGGCGGCTGTTTCGTTGGCTTTAATCTTGACATTGAACTTCCGTGGTGGCAGGTGCGAATTCAATGGAATTGAGATTGCCGATGGGATTCAACAGATAATGAGCCTTAATACCGACGAGGTCAAGTCCATTACAGCTACTCCCAAAGGCAATATGGTGATTCTGACTGCATTGATGATTGACGGAAGTGAGTGCTCTTATGTGATGAGTCGCGATCCTGGCACTGCAGATGTGATCTCAATTACAGCGATGAAATAGGAACTAATCAAATTAAATACTAATAATTATGTTAACATTATTTTTGAGCGCAGTATGCGCATTGGGGCTTAATGCATCTTCAGTAATGGTGCAGGCTGACACTCTTGACAGGTATATAGTCAATGGTGAAAATGTAGAGAAGTTCGACGGCAGTCAATTAGTGGGCAAGACTGTAAGTGACTATAAGGTGACTGTCGCTCAGAGCAACGAGGCAGGAGGTGCAGTAAGAATCCATTTAATCCGGACTGACGGGCAGAAGATAAAGGATATCAAAGCTGCCACATCAGTAGAAAGCAGAGGTGCGAATAACAAAGGTTCTAAAAATGCTAATGTGACAGTTCTGTCTACGACAACTATCTTTATTGTAGATGGCAAGAAATGTGACAAGGAGGCTTTGAATAAAATTAAGCCGGAATCTATTGCATCTATGACGGTCAACAAGCCAGGTAGCAAAGAAGCTATCAAGCTTTCAGGAAAGAAAGACGTAACTGTTGTAGAGGTCGTGACGAAGTAGATAAAGAGTAAGTTATAAAGGGGTGACTAGAAAGTCGAATGACTGGTAGTCACCCCATTTTTGTGTTCTGTCCGCTTATATTGGGTATCTTTTATACATGGGGTACGCGAGAGGCTTCGGGTCAGCCGGCATAACTGTGCATGCCTCCGAGGAGGAAGTTTACACCGAAATAGGTGAATAGTACCGAAATAAATGCGAGAAGCATGAAAATATGGTACACCGTTGGCTTGCGTAATATGGGAATGTCACTGCGGTGAACGGCTACTGCATATATCAGAAGGGTGATTAGTGCCCATGTCTCTTTTGGATCCCAATTCCAGTAGCAACCCCACGATACATTGGCCCAGACTGAGCCTGTGATAATGCCTGAAGCGAGGAAAAACACGCCGAAATATAGGAGGAACATGGAGATGTCTGCAAGGCGGGAAGAAACTTGTCCGTCATGGTGCTCGATTAATCCGACGCATAGTCCAGTTGCGCTATTTATCATGATTACCGCAAGAATCGAGTATGAAAGCATCATGAGAGAGACATGGATACTCAATAGAGGCGACTGTAGTACTGGAACGAGTAGGGTCACCGCTGGATTTGCCTGTCCCATTGCGGCTACAAGCATGGCGAGGGATGATACTATAAGCGCGAAAGGCTGCATCAAGGAGAACCGTCCGCCAAAGACAAGTCCGGCGAGCAACACGGTCCAGGCTATCGTCATCATAGTCTCTGCTCCGTTTGACAGTGGAATATGCCCGCCAACAATCCAGATTAGTACGAGCATAAAAGAAAGAAAAGCGAACTGGACAGCCTCAAGCACGACTGCTGCTAGTCTGGTACGGATGCCTATACTCAGATGACAGGCTAGACATCTGACGAACCATCCGAGTAATATAAGTCCTGAGATCAGGAATAGTCCGGCCACTGGAAATAGGGGAGGGAAACTGTTGTAAAGCCTCTCTGCGCCTATACGCAGTGTTGATGGCAAGGCATCTGCAGCTTGTTTCTGCTGAAATTTCTTCAACTTCTCAAGGGCTGTGCTGAGTCCTGCTTCGTCACCAGAAATAACAAGTTCTCCTATATAATTCATGCTTTTTCGTATGAATAGCCACTCGTCATCCGACAACTCGTCCGGAAGTTTGTCGTTCTGTGCATACCAAGTGACCCTGCCAAGCGAATCAGGGAGCGGATAGAGTTTAAGAAACTCTCCTGTGAAAAGGGCGTTTATGGTCTGCTGCCTGTCTTGGGCATCATTGGCATTCTTCCTGTGCTTCTGCGGGATATCGCGCCACGAAGAGCCGTAGAATATCCATCCTGTCAAAACTTGCTCGTCTGTAAACCCATAGACATCTGAATTGCCATAGAGTTTTACGCGGAAGTCTTTAGCTACCGTCTGAAGAGGACATACTCGTTCGTGGTAGAATACATATAGGTCTCCGAACTGCGCTGCTGTTTCTTTTGAAAGTGTCTTGGGCGCCTTATTTCCAGCTGCGGATGCCGTAAATTCAGAACCGACGGTAAATAGCATGATAGCTGTGGCTACGCCACCGACCTTCCTGGCAACAGCACGTAGTTTTCTGTCTGTAAAGAAGAAAGCAATAAATGCTATCAGGAACAGTGCATATCCGGCATAAACAAGGCCTATTCCCAATGGGTCGTGCGCAACGGTGAAAGTTGAACCGAGGGTGTCGCTATCGTAGGTCGTCTGGTAAAAACGATATCCTTTGTATGAGAGGATATGATTCATGCTGATTTGAGCCGATTTTACACATTGTCCATCGACCATTATCGACACCATAGACCTATAGTCTGAGGGGGTGTCCGTCCCTGGATAATACGTTACTGTAAAATCGTCCAGACGCAGTGAGAATGGTAGTGGAAGCGTGCCTTTTATGTTTTCGGAATACGAGGTTTCGATGTCCCCTTTACGAACGTGAAGCATCCCTTTCCTTGCGGAGAGGGATGTCACAATCGCGCCAAAGACAATCAGCAGCAAGGCGATATGCATCGCCAATGCTGCTGGTCTGTCATATAATTTTCTTAGTCCCGTCATTAAATGGAATCGATAAATTTCACAATGGCATCGCGGTCGTCTTTAGAGAGTTTACGGAACTTCTCGACGGACCAACGCGCATCGCTCTGAGGATCACCATGCCACATGATGGCCTCAATGACAGTATTGGCACGGCAGTCGTGAAGGCGGTCCTCTCCACCGTTGATAAGAGTGCTGAGCCCGCGTCCCCAGAGAGGAGTTGTACGGCACCAGCCGGTGCGGATGTCATTTTTCATATTAAGACGGTGCTGTACCATATCGGTGTAAGGCCAGATAGTCTGGTGTGGGTAGCGAGGCAGGCGGTCGTCTCCGTCCTTGAAAAAGCCTGTCGGGTCGGTGAAGTTATCCTCGCCAGTCGTCCAACTTGGGCGGTGACAGTAGGCACATCCTATCTCTGTGAAGAGTTGCTTGCCTCTCTTGACTTTTTCATCGTCAAGATCACGGGCAGCAGGAACGGCAAGTCCGCGGTGCCATACCATAAAGTCGGCATAGTCGCTATCGGACATCTCTGGCTCAATGTTTTTGCCCATTAGATAATCATAGATGTCCTGTTCTACTCCAGCATCTGTCTTGCGCTCAGGAAAATAGGAATAAAACTTGTCTTGAACGTCCTTGTCCTTAGATGCCACCTTGGCGTAAGTCGCCGTCATATAGTGCGAAGGCTTTGTGCTTCTGGTTACGTTTGTGATGTTCCAAATGGCGTTCGCGCCAGCTGCGTCTTGAAGAGGTCCGCGAGAGAGTGCATAGGTGAAACGGAGAGGGTGGGAAGTGTTGCCATATAGCTTAACCCATTCTCCATTTGCAAAAATTGAAGGGTTGAGCTGGAAATAACCATCCTTCTCTTCCTGTGAATACTGCGCCTTGAGGTCGTCATCATCAATGGCGTCAAGGAGTCCTGTGCCATATATTCCGATTGTGGACTCGAGACGGACACGCACATTGTTGTGATCAACCGTTGTGGTCTTGCCGTTTTTTGTTACCTCAAGCGGAACATAGTATGCATCTTCCGGAATACTTACTTCTGGGTATACAAGCGTGTAGGCCTCACCATCCGGGAAAGTATTGCCCCATTCATCTTTATATTCTACCCAGTTGATGACAATCTTGGACTCGTCAATCGGAGCTTTGAACGGCTCCACGGCGAGAGTCTGAGGCATACCGGTAAGGGAACTCAAGTAGGTGTCAGTCTCATCAGTTATGACGAGAAGATAGCCGTTGCCTACATTATCAGCGCGGTAGTCGTTCTGGCGACGACCATGTCCGTAGTTTGGATGGCAGTATAGACATCCTCTACGTACCATAAGTGGCCCAAGCCCCTTGAATGCACCTTCCTTATTCTGATTGTAGTCCCTCTCGAAAAGCTGCTCGCCATTCTTGAAAGCCTGAATCATTCCATTATTCTCAACAACGGGTGTAGGCTGTTCGTAAGCGGAGGCACTTGAATTGAAAGCTGTTCCAAGCTTTCCTCCGGCATACCATTCATCGCTGAGTTTATCAGGTCCCGGTGTTTCGGAACCTGATTCATTTTTGTTGCATGCAATCACACAGAATGCAAGTGCAGCTACATAAAGTACCCTTTTCATTTTAGTTAATGATTTTCTGTCTAATTGGATTACTGCTCAATAAGTACCTTGCGAGCCGCTTCGAGTGCGTTATTGAGATCATCGCAGGCGTCGATGGCCTCCTTAACCTTTGGATCCGTATATTTATTTACAAAAGGACGAGGCATGGCATCAATAGCATTCAAGCAGTTCTCAATTGCTGCAATGAGCCTTGCGTCAGTATCCTTGTCAACGCTTGTAATGTAGGCACTGACGGAATTCGTCTCGGCTGATGTGGCGCCAAACTTGCCGAAATAGGCGTTGCGGATGCTGACGATGTTGTCATAGAAATCGGTGATTGAATTCTCGGAATAAGGAGACTCTATGTAGTTCTTATCCTCTCCAGTGTAAGGCTTGCCGATTTTTGAGTTGCCGACCTCGTCAACGATGTCCTTGCATCCTTCAATAATTTGCTCACTGCCGGCAGTAACTGACTTCCAGACGCTACCTGCCTGTCCGCAAAGTCTCATCTGCTCTCCGAAATTGTCTTCCGGCTCCATCTCTGCCTCTTCGAGAATGCTCTGCTTCTCTTCTGATACATTGTCAATCCCCGCCCATGCAGCCTCAAGACGGCAAGCACTCAACGTCAAGTCTGCTGCTACGGCTGCGGCATAACGAGCTTCGTTTTTAGTAATGTCTGAAGCATGTCTGTTTTTTCCATCGCGGAAGATTATAAACTCAAGACCATGGAAACCAAGAAGTCCATTGTTGAAATTCCCTACATAGTTCTCGATGTCGTCCATCATGGTTTGATTGTTGAGGACACCTTCAAGAGCGGCACGATCAAGAGGCCATGTATCAATATGAGGGTCAATGGAATACTTTGATGCTGCACCGAACAAGAAAGCCTCGCTCCACTCCCAATACTGACGTGCATTTCTCCACTGCTTGCATGCCTGATCTACAAGGGCATCGGTTGTCGTCTCTGTAAGGGATTCGAGGGTTGCCTGAAGCTTAAGACACTCATCTGCAAGAGACCTGTAGGTTGGTACAACAACAGCATCTACAAACTGCTCGTTTGCTCTTTGGAGCTGTTCCTCCTTTGCGGAACTGGAGCCAAGTTCTGTTTTCTCGCATGACATCACAGCGAGTGCGACTGCGAATGCGGCAGCCATTTTCTTTAATGTTTTCATCTTTTATTTATGATTTTTATTGTAAATATTTTCAAACCAGCCGGCGAATGCTATTCCAAGAGTGATGGAAGGCTCGTTGTTGAACGGCTTTTCATAGAATCTCTGAGAGTATTCTGCCTTTATAATGATTTCATCTATCGGATACCAGTTAAGTCCAACGGCGATACGATGTTTTCCAACCCACGGATAGTCCGAGATGCCTTCTGCAACTTTAAACATGGAATCATAGTATTCGTAGTGTGCGAAAACATAGCATTTGTCTTCGACTTTCTTGAACGAATGAAGAAAATCATACCCGATTTCAAAACTTCCGACAATTGCATCTGAACCTACTGAATTTCTGTGAGATGGTGACGCAGCTGACATGTTGTTCTTGTTGAAGGCAGTGATTTCAACTGAGTTGTTCAGGTGGGCATAGTCGAAGACTCCTCTTGCCAGGATGCCGTGCCCCTTATAATCGAAGTCAACCGATCCGATGAGAACCTCCCCGCGGCAGCCTTCGTATTTTTTGTTCTTTGTCAGAGAGTTGCTGAAACTGCCTCCGATATAGCCACTTAGCCCAAGACGAAGTCCATGGATTGAGCGGTTGTCGAGACGGAATGCTCCAGCGTACGAGTTCGCTATCTTGAACTCATAAGGGGAACCGGCTCCTCCCTGGATGAAATTCTGGGTGCTGAAACGATCCGAGTCAAGTCCCGGGAGAAAAAGAAGTTCATATTTCCAAGCCTTGTCCTTCCCGAACTCGCCCCAAAGCTCCAGTCCAACCTCGTGCCAAGTACATGGAAAAATAGTGTTTTCGCCTTCCTGCCTGTAGCTGGTAAAGAACTCGTTAGGAAGATGATGTCCATTTGTGAGTCCCACAGGAACGATAATCATTCCAGCCCGAACATTGAACGCTGGATGAATCACTTTCTGAATCCATGCCTGCTCCAGTGCAACCTCTCCTCCTCTTTCGATTTCGCTCTCATATTCCCCGGTTTCGTCAGCTTCAAGTTCAACGGCACTCTCTGTGCCTCCGTGTTCGAACTCTATTTCCGTACCGAGACTCCAACCCTTGCCAAAGTCGTATCCGAGGTTGATGACGAAATGAGGGAGATCAAATCGCCCGTGGCTTTTGTCGTCAGTATATTTCTCTGGAGTAATGTACCGCTGCCATGCGTCGCTATAGAAATTTCTTGTGTACATGGCCTCACCATAACCTCCGATAGTGAGCCTCTGTGCAGACAACGATAGGCCGAGCATTAGAAAAACGGCCGATAGAATAACCTTCTGCTTCATGTTCCTTTTCAATTTTTGCACACAGATTGTGTGCTTAATCACGTCTTTTAAATTGTGCTGCAAAGGTACTTCCGCGGGCGGAGAGAATCAATCACCAAAGTTTGGTATTTTTCAGTGGAAAAATCAGATTCGCTTGTGATAAATGGAGATTTCAACTATTTTTGCCGCCGATTTAAGAAAGAACATGAATTTTACCGGATTGATAATAGGTGTTGTTGCGTTCCTTATGATAGGGATGTTTCATCCGATTGTAATTAAGGCTGAATACTACTTCGGTGTTGGCTGCTGGTGGGCGTTTCTTATTGTCGGATTGTGCGCTACTGTAGCTTCTCTTTTTACTGACCACTATATATGGTCAACTATTCTTGGGGTGTTTGCATTCTCATGCTTTTGGAGTATCCTGGAGATTTTTGAACAGCAGAAGAGAGTCGAAAAGGGATGGTTCCCTGACAATCCTAAAAGGAAAAAATAATTTAGTTTTTGCTATCTTTGCACCGCGGATTTGTAAGCGTCTGGGAATAGCGTCTGAAGAATCCGGGCTTGGTAGAGCCCGTACTCCAATGATGTTATTCAATTAAAATACAAAATTTTATGCAGACGGGACATGTTTCCAGACGGTTGACATTTACAATCCTTTCAATCAGTCTTCTTACGGTTATGGCTGGAGCGGCAATGGCTCCGGCGCTTTGGGCAATAAAGGCACATTTTGTCGACAAACCGGATCTGTTCGTTCAGTTCATTGTCAGTCTTCCGGCACTCTTCATTATCGTCACTAATCTTTGCTTTCCGCTTTTGTGCAGGGTGATGAAAACAAAGAGCATTGCCATGTCTGGACTTGTTCTTTACGTGCTTTCCGGTACTGGGGCATTTTTCTTTGAAGACATTTCGGTTATACTCCTCTTGCGGGCTTTGCTTGGCATATCCGTCGGAATGATTATGCCATTATCAACGGGATTGTTATCCTATTATTTCTTGCCGGAAGAGCAATCCCACCTGATGGGACTCTGCGCTGCGATGAACCAGATCGGGGGAGTGATAGCCACACTTATCGCAGGCGTTCTAGCCAAAGTGGGATGGAATTATGCTTTCCTTGTATATTCCATGGGGCTCTTTGTTCTTATTCTTGTTTTTCTTTTTCTGCCTAACGAAAGGTTGGAAACGACTAAAGCCTCTGGCGGATTTGTATGCAATATCAAAAAGTTCTATCCTTCTGTTCTCGGAATGCTGCTTTTGATGATTTGCTTTTTTGTATTTCCGACTAATTTTTCGGCTATCTGCGTCAAGACAACTACTTTAGATCCGATAGCGGTGACCGTTATTATGGTGGCGCTTGATATTGTTGCTGCATTGGTGGGTGTGGTGTTTGGCTGGATGATGACTCGTTTTCGCAAGACAGTCAAATATCTTTCCCCGATTTGCTTCCTGTTAGGGTATCTTTGTTTCGCTCTCTCTCAGAGCCTGACCTCTCTACTTGCCGGCTGCTTGTTCATCGGTATCGCCAACGGCATCGGTGTCCCATATCTTAATACGATAGCCTCAATCAAGGCCGGTCAGGATGCGGCCACGACAGTTATGCCCCTCCTTTCCGCTGCACTCTATGGAGGTCAGTTCATATCCCCTCTGGTGACTACTCCACTTGCGGCTAAGTTATTTCCGGACAACATTTTAGGAATATATTGGATAGCTTGTGCGTTCAGTGTGCTTTTCTTGCTCGAAATTTTTTCAACCAGACATTTTCAGAGAGAAATGTAATAGGCTGTTTTTTTTGAAAAATATTTTGTAGAATGCGGGGGGGGTAGTTATATTTGCACCAAAAATTGGATGATATGAAAAAGAGAGTTTTTGTGCTTTTCTGCGCGGTAATTGCGCTTGTATGTAGTTGTAGCAAGAAGGATGTCAATGATGTCCCAGATGACAAGGCTAGTTGGACCACACTTGTCAAGGAATATGCTTTCCTTGATGGTTTCCCTGTATTTGACGGAGAGGTCGAGAACTGCCAGTATAGGGAGATTGCCGGTATGGAGACTGTGACTTTCTTCGACTACGACTGCGCCGAGTCTGTGTCTACAACTTATTATGCTAAGTTCGCTCCTGCTGGATTTACCAAGAGCGAGGGCTCTCAGATTTATCGTAAGACTGTAGGTGATAAGGTATATACTTTCACAGGGGGATATTCGGCAAAGAATTTTGCTCTCAGCTTTTCTGTAGATACGAAGTAATCTTTAACGTATTTTCCCAATAATGAAGTCAAGGATTGTTTTCGGCTGCATTTCTGCGGCGATGTTGTTTGTTGCCGGTATATCTGCTAGTGCTGCTCCGATTCCTGGTGATAAAGACGGGAAGCAGGGGGACGATGAAGTCAAGGTCAGGATATGGCTGAACAAAGGAGATCATAAAGTTCTTGACGGATACCTCCGCTCCGCGCTCGTTAACAGGCCTAAAGAAGTTGAGTTCAGCCTGACGCCAAAAGGTGAAAGGATAAGATATATCAATGAGGACGTCGACTCTCTGCTCCTTGATGGCTCGGATAAGTACGTGAAGAGACTTGTCAAGATGTATGGAGTTCTTGGGGGTGCCGCCAAGGTGGAGTGGGTCAGAGAGGAATACAGCGGTAAAGGCATTGATTTATACTCTCTCTTTACCGTGGAGTCTGAAAGGACAGGCAGGAACATTACCGTAGTGAGTCCGATTCGCTCATGGTATCTGAGTATTGCCGGAGATATGGCCATAATGGTCGGCACGGATACCCGCGATAGTATTTTTGACAGGTCTGAACCGCCCATGTCCGCGTCAATGCTGAATATGTACTTCGGGGAAATATATGACTACCCGGAATTCGCGGCGAGGATAAAGTCTGGAGACTTCAGTACGTTCATGGATGTCATCCATGCGTGGGAGGAAACTTATGGAAATACTGCACGGCGTATTGACAATAAGTTGAAGTCGGAGCAGATAGGCGTCCAAAGTGGAATCGCTGCATCAGATGCCAGTAAAAATGTTGATTGGAAGCGGACGAAGTCGGAAATTGTATTTCCGAGATATACTAGAACCTTGCAGATTGGAGTATCTCCTGTGATTGCAGATTGGTCAAGGGTGATGAAACACGCCACTGATGATGCCGCAATGGACTCGTTCAAGATGACCGTTCCTCCGGTGATGATATATTCAGACATCTGTTTCTTGGATTTCGGACGTTTCGGGAGTATAGGGTGGACGATAGGAGGGGAGTATTCGCGTTATAGTTATAACTGGATGCTGGACAACGGCTATGGGGACAAACAATTGGACACGTATTGCAATAGGCTTGATCTTGCTGCTGGTCTAAGTTATCATCTTACGCTTTGTCGGCGTCTTGAATTCTATGCCCGCGGTATGATCGATGCCGGTTTAATAGGTGAGCATACTACCGAGCATGACAGCGGCGAGGAAGCTAGTTCTACGTTCAATAAGATGGATACGAAGATGACCTTCATCGCTACGGCTGGTCTTCGCTGGTATTTCTGCAACACGGCAGGTATTTGGGTGGAAGGTGGGCATGACACTGGATATGTCTCAGCAGGACTGTCTTTCAAGTTCTGATGAGATTGTAAACAAGTCTCCTTCGGTTGGTTGTATCGGCAATCTGCTCTGTTCGCAGACCGCTGTTGTGCTCTGCAAGATAGAGAAATCCATATCCTCTGAAATCCATTCTCATCAGTGTGTCCGTATTGTATTATTGATTTGTATGTAGGGATAAGATTTTTTCAGAATTGAGCCCACAAAAATTTGGAATTATATATATATATATATATTAGCGCCTGCTTTTTAGCTTTAAGAATAAGCCGAAAAGCAGGCATATAACACAATGTATCAATCGTTTACGACCACATGCCGACAAAACGTCCTGCGAGTCTGTGTGAGCGGTTGACCTTGTCCCGGCATCGTATTATCTGCCTATCAAAATACTATTTACAGCCGGTCCGGGACAGACGGCGCAAGTCCATCATCTTTATGAAGGCAAACAACGAAAAACAGACTCAGCTCTATGTAAAACCGGAAGTCGAGCTGATTGACATCAACCCAGCAGGAGTCATCTGCACGAGTGGGGAGACAACAGGACAAGATCCGTACGATCCTATTTACTTCTAAACAACAGTAGCAACATGAAAAGACATTTTTTAGCAATCACCGGCGCAATTGCTACATTGGCAGGGTGCACGTCCACCCTTGAGCCGACCGCAGAGCCTAAGGGCGAGGGTATTTTCGCCACCATCGAACAGCCGTCACTACCTCTCCAGACCAAGTCACTTAACTGGGAAAGCGATGCCCTGAATTTCACCTGGGACAAGAACGAAAATGTGGTAGTCTCCGGGGACAAAGATGTGGCGCTCCTTCGCACCCTGACTTCCGGAGAACAGTCATCCAAACTAGAAAGCAAGGGTTTCCAACTTATGGATGGGGTAAGCTACTATGCATTCATTCCGGCTTACAACTTCAACATCACCACTGACATTACATCCATTCCGCTGACATTCGAGGGCCAGAGACAGACAGCAAACAACACTACCAAGCATCTCAAGAACTACGACTACGCCTGCGCGGCGGCCACCAAGGCAGAGGGGTCCAATAGCCTCGAGTTCAAACTCCAAAATCAAGTGGCGTGGATAGTGGTGGAGCATCTCCTAACAGAAGATATGAAAGGAGTAACATCCATCACCTTATCAACAGAAGACGAGGTCTTTATGACCAGCGCTAAACTCGATGCCACCACATCTGAATATGGCAAATACGGCAAGAAGTTTTCAAAGACACTGACGCTGGACCTTGGTTCTACCAACGGTAAAGGCATCGATTTCGCCAAAGGCGAATTCATGAGGGTGTTCTTTACCACGGCCCCTGTTGATCTGACAGGCAAGGAACTTACGATTATAGCCACCAAGGCAGACGGCACCTCCGTCCAGCTTATGAAGAAGGCCTCCTCAAACGGCAACCTGGAAAAGAACTCAACTTTGGTTATTAGGACTAGCGAAGCCACTCCAGTCGCTACCGTCGCTACTATGGATGGCAGAGAGTTCAGTAGTCTCGAAGATGCGATTGCTGCAGCGGAGAATTCAGGGAAACAGTCAACCATCACACTGGCAGGCGATGTTACAGGTTCTTTCACAATCGCCAATCCAATGAGTATTGGGAAAGAAATCATCCTGGATCTTAACGGACATAGTATCACAGCAGAAAACGAAGGCGAATGCGCCATCCTCGTCAATAAAGGGGATGTTCGACTCAAGAACGGTACTATCGAGTCAAAGAAATTTGTCGGCGTCAAATTTGATCCTCTGGCACAGGGAGCAAGAGTATATCTTGTCGATTGCACCGTGAATTCCGTCCAGGGCGCAGTTTGCACTAGCACTGCTACTGGATGCCAGATTGTCATATTCGGTGGATCATTCACAGCAACGAACAATGCGGTGATTGCCGGCAACGGCAGCCCGAAGTACGCAGGTACACAAGAAGCCAGAGAAAAGGGCAATACGATAACTATCCAGGCCGATAGTAAGGGTAATATCCCTGAATTTCACGGCTTTACACAAGAAGCAGATAATGTGGCATGTGGCCTTTATTCCCCTTGGAAAGACGAAATCACAATACGCGCAGCCAAATTCAATATCGAAAACGGTGTCGGTATCCTCTGCCGTGGCGGTAAGATCACTGTTGACGATGCAGAAATAGCCGTCACAGGAGGTGATCGCAAAGGTAAAGTCGCCGACGCTAAAACGGAAGTGCCTTGCAGGACGTTCTACCTTGACTCTAAGTGCGGCTATCCTGACATTGAGAATGCCGATATAGATATTAAGGGAGGAAAGTATTCTGACGATGCAGGAAAACCGTATGTGGCAGACAACAGCTATTCTTACGTCGAGACTGGGGAATCTCTTCTCGCCTACAAGGTGATCTCCAACGAGACTAAATTCACTGAAGCAGTTTCCGCTGTCGAGAAGGGCGGTACCGTCACTATTGATTATCCTGTCTCACTTAGGAGTCAGCTGAAGATTCAGAAAGATTTCACACTTACCTTATCAGAAGGTGCCAACATTCAAGGTGATTGCAAATCTCCTATTCTGCACTTCTGTCAAAATGGCGGAAGTAACACCATTAATGGAAAAGGCGTGATATATGGTGCTTCCCAAAGCGATGCTGCCGTCCTTGTCAACGGACAGACGCTCACCATAGACTGCGCGAATGAGAGCGATGTCCAGATTACCGGCGGAAGTTCAGACAAGTTTGCCTCAGCTATTACGGTCTGGGACGGAAAACTGGTGATTAACAATGGCACATTCATCTCTGGAACCGATAAGAGCGGTAACAACAGCCCGGCCATCTACCTTATGCCGATGGATGAGTATGATGCGCCTGAACTCGAAATCAATGGTGGAGTGTTCAGCCCGGCACAAGAAGGAAGTGCCAAGTTCCTTATTAACTGCCTTGATTCAGAAATCTCAAGATGTAAGATTACCATCAAGGGCGGAACCTTCATTGGCTTCAATCCGGCAGCAAGTACTGGTGATACTATTGACGGTCAACCAGCTAACTGGGTACCTAAGGGCTACAAATCCGTTAAAGATCCTGATTCGGATGTTTGGACAGTAGTAAAGGAATAACAGCCTCTTGCATTCAAATCGAAGTTACCACCCCGAAAGTTATTATTCTGACTTCCGGGGTGTTTTAGTATCCGTGAGCCGATGATGACGGCTGTCCCGGAGCCCGTGTCCATTAGCATACCATTGTCAATGGCATCATTAACCCCATTTCGTACTTGGCGATATCAGTTGGAGATACTTTGCCGCCTAACGATTCGCACAACTCTCGTTGTGTCATACTGATAAATTATCTGTATTCGCACTGCGTAAATATTCGCAATCCGCTGCGTAAAATGTAAAAATAATATATAAAGAGTTGAATACAAGATGATTAAGAATCGTCGTCAGCAGTGATAAACAGACTGTAGAAAATCAAAGATTTGAAATTAATAACTTTTGTAAGAGGAACTCTATTACAATTGACGGATGGATTGAAGAGACTATAAGCGGAACCAAGGCTTACAATAAGCGGCAACTATGAACTCTTCTTCATATGGTAAAGAAAGATGACCGCAATCGTCCAGCATCTTGCTGTACTACAAGTCAAGACTTTCTGGATGCAATAAGAAATCGAAGAGGCCAATGGTGAGTATGCCTGAATCATCCCGTCTTGGCTTATTCTGGCTCTTCACGATGACAATTTTCTTGAAAGAATCACCAATTTCACGCAGGGATCGTGTCTCTTGTTCGACTTTCTCTCTGGTCGGCATATCAAGAGCCGACTGGATATAATATCGGTTGTTACCGCTGTCTGCAACAAAGTCCACTTCGGTCATAAGGCCGTTAGTTCTAGCTGATTTCAGCCTTTCAAGATATTGATTTCTTGCTATATACATACTCTATCTAAAATTTTCGACATTTATGACTAAAATTTCACATAGCAAATATGGCCAAATTCTTCTGGTAATGAAAGGACGGAGGATTTTTATAAGCCGAAAACTGCGCTCCAGTCTATGTCTCTAAAGCCAAGAGCTTGACCAGAAAGAGAGGCCGCCCAGCCAGGGCCAAAACCGAGAATCAGGAATTATAGGTATATTAAATTGAAAACTCAGATTGTTCATCTTCTGCTTAGAGATGGCTGGAAGAGCACGCTCTGTAGGGAATATCGCATCTTTGTATTTGTCGAGTATTGCCTGGGTATTTCTGTTGAGGTCAATCGGAAGATGGTCATTGTTTTTCTGCGTGGTTATGTGGATTTTGTCTCCGGCAACGCCTTGATACTCAACGATACTAACCTCTGGGTATGTGACTTTCGTTTGCGTGCCTTCTTGTGTGTTTCATAATGTTTTCAGATCTTTGTGGTGTAATAAAGTTAGCACATATATAAAGGAAAGTAAATTTGAAAATCAAAATATTATGAAAAAGATTTTATTGGCAGCTGTCGCCATATTAGCAGCGAATGTTATGGTAAACGCACAAGGTAAATTTGAGACTGTCGAGCTAAGTAACTCGACACTGCACGTCTATTATTCGAATGACGTGATGGCTGATGCCAGCTACATCGTGGAGGGTAAGGATGCCCTCGTCGTCCTCGAATCCCCGCTTTTTAAGAGCGCGCTCGCGGAGTTTGACTCCTACATCAAGAAGTTAGGAAAGCCGGTTGCCTCGGCAATCATTGACTATCATCTCGGCGGACAGGAAAGTCAGGCAATCGTGATGCCGCAGGGGATGCACAAGTTCACTAATGAAGGTGTCTATGCGGCGATGATGTCTGGATTCAAGCAGTCATTCGGCGATTCTATGGTGGAACTTGCGGAAGGAAATGTCAGCGAGGTTCCATTCGGGCAGACCGTGAAATTTGCCGGAGTTGATTTCCGTTTCGACAAGGGTCCGGCCAATGACTTTCCGGGATCTATGATTCTCATCGACGGAACCGCCTGTCTTATGCACTGGGCACCTGCAAAGGCTCATATGAACACGCTCCAGATTTCATCTCCGGAGGCTGTGGTTCAGGCTATTGACGGGCTCGTTGCCGCATCTGAGTCCGGAGCTAAAGTTTGGCTCGGATCTCACGGAGGAGTTGCAGACAAGGCCGCGCTTGAGTTCAGGATCGGTTATCTCCGCAAGATTCAGGAACTTCTTGAGAACAAACCGGATGCGAAGACTTTCTCCGCACAGCTCAGAGCAGCATATCCGGGACTCGCAGGAGAGGATGGTGTCGATGCTCTTGCGGAAGCACTCTGCAAATAGCGGGTTGGCATATTCGGTTCATGGCTATTCTCTGTCAGGATTGACGAAAGTCATTTGTAATCAGTAACTTTGAATCCCCGAATTTTCGCAAAGTTAATTCCCCGTT
>ERZ808274.111-NODE-111-length-46030-cov-80.972355_pt1 | contig 46030 bp, 68 predicted proteins | sample MGYA00521277_ERZ808274 | MGnify/ENA primary metagenome ERZ808274 (study PRJEB31516, sample SAMN03275597) | gut metagenome | biome: mammalia-associated habitat; material: feces | host: Papio cynocephalus | place: Kenya | collected 2012-07-28 ... | reverse complement strand
CACAGAGAAGCAGGTTATTCTGCGGCACTCTCTGCGGAATGCGCTGCTGCCCATCTCAACAGTCTTCCATCCAGGGGGCCCTGGAAAACCTGGGGGCCCTGGAATCCTGGAATTCTGGGATTTCCCAGATATTACCCAAATTTTTCCCACCAAGATTCAATGAACTGAGTCCATTCACCAATATCTCTGCCTTCAGGATTTTCATGTAATCTTTTAATGCATTCTTCTTTTGATGTATCGATAAAAATTTCTTTTGCATTTAAACTGTTACACAATCTTTCTCTTTCTGAGATCAATGGATAACCACCAATTAACCATGCTGTTAACCAATTACCATATCGCATACGAACCATATCTATTATATGATTGCGTATATCAAACACATTCTGCTTCAGTCTATTTGGTTTAACATATCTGTCACAACCAGAGATACATTGCCAGATGTTATCCATATCTACGATTAAATCACCATAGTCCATGTTGTTTTTAACAAATGTACTCTTACCAGATAATGGTGAACCATACACGATGTACACTGCTTTCTTGCCTATACCTAACTTGTTATGTATTTTATTGTGACATCTATGATGTACCAACATGATATTATCAGGATTTAATGCTATAGTTGCATCTGTCACATTGAACTCATTCAGCTCAATAATGTGATGTCCAATACAATCGTATTTGGCAACAATCGGTTTGCCACAATGTTCACATATAAGCATACCGTTTGGATTCATGCGCTGAAGCCGTATAATCTGCATTAAGCTGACCCATTCTTTTGATTTATAGAAATCACTCAGCATTTTCCAATGCCTCAACACGCTGCTCTAACTGATTGATTTTATATACTGCTTCAGTGAACTCAGTAATGTAAAAATTCTGAAAATCATTAGCAACTTTCTTTAATTCTGCAATCTGTTTATCCAAAGAGTTTAAACGATTTCCCAAATCAAACCATTCAGTCACATAGAAATTCATAAATGAATCATTAACCTGATTTACTTTAGAACTAAGTTTTGATATTTCATTGTTAAGAGATAACAAGTTTTTGTGAATTTCAGTGAGTCTATTATCTGTTTGCTGATAGCGATAATCAATTGTCTCTTTAGATAGTGTTTCAACTTTACATTTGTTTTCACATATTGCATAACATTTGTTGTGTGCCATATTATCACCTACCAATCAATATTGAACATACCCTTTACTTTGGCTAAAAGTTCAGACGCTCTGATTCTGTTCTTTATCAATTCATCTTCATCACGTAAAATTCTTGTCCAAAATTCCTGTATTTCTTGTATGTTTGCAATGTTTTCTGTTTCAATTTCGGAACTTTTTTGGCTGATATACTGCTTAATTTCAGCAATTTGTAGTAATTTATAGCCCGTAGAACGTGCACATTTTGCACTATAACCAGCTTTTATTGCTGATTGTTCTGCATTGCCTTTACATTCTCCAATATAATATTCGCAAAATAACTTTTGTTTTAGTTTCATATCATATCACCGGAAGCTCCAGAATTTGCCCAGGATAAATCGTATCACTTGTTAAGTTATTCATACGCTTAATTTCATGATAGCGAGAACCATTTTTCAAATGCATCTGAGCGATGTCCCAAAGTGTATCACCTTTTTTAACAGTGTATTTTACACTTGTATTCACATTTGTACTTGTATTTACACTTGTCTTACCAAAATTGTTTAGACCTGCTTTTTTGATTTCAGCAGGATAATCAATATAACAATAATTCAAATCTACACTTGCATTAATACCATTTATTTTGCCTTCATCAGAATATTGCCACATTCCATAAGTTCCACCATAATTCGGTTTATCTACTCCAAAATGTGCAATCCAAATAGCATAACGATTTCTGATTTCCTCTGAAACATAACTGTTTAAAAAGCTCGCATAACTATAAATACCAACCCAATATCCTGCTTTTTCAATTTCATTACAAAAAGCCTTACAAACTTCGTTTGCAACATTAATCTGTCTTTTTTCTTCAATATCAAAATAAATTGGATATTCAAACTGTTTACCTTTAATTACTTCCAAACAAGTTTTTGCTTCTTTCACAGCATCTTCTGCAGTTGTAGCATATGAATACCAATAACAACCGATAGGAATACCCAAACGTTTGCATTCACGATAATTTCTCTCAAAATACTGATCTTTTTGAGAGATTTCACGGCCATATCCAGCTCTGAGAATAGCAAAATCAACATTTGTTTTATCCCATTTGATTTCACCTTGAAAACGTGATACATCAATACCTTTTTTCATGTTTTTCACTCCTTATGTTCAAGATCATCAAGTCTATGATTTGCAACTTTCATTTGTTCTGATAATACTGCTTGAATACGCTCAATGTTATATTCTCTTTCAACTAAATTATTATGCTTTTCGACCTTTTTCTCCAATTGTTTCAAACGATAATTAATTATATTAATTCCACTAAATGTTCCTAATGCTGTGCCAAGCAAAGAACAAAGTGCCACCCAAATTTCTGTATTCATTTGTCTTTTCCTATCTGTTTATAAATCTGATTTGTATATACGCTTGCAGCAGCACATAAAATACCCTGTGTTATTGCTGAAAATGCCAATTTAATAGATAATTCATACTCACTTGCCAAATAAAGAAAACTTAAAATTATTCCAATTATTCCCAATATAATTGGAATATATTTATTTGAAATCATTTTTGACAACTTTAGCGATTCCCCTGTTGAATATAAAACTGGAATTAATATTAATAATTCAGGCTGGATATAATCAGTCATCGTTATCACCTCTTAAGATTATTATACTGGAATAATTTGGTGTTTAACATAGACAGCGTGTTACATCATTGTTACACGTATACATAAAAAATAACGCACGACATCAAACATCGTGCGTTAATATATGTCTCACGTATGCCAGAATCGCTCAGAATCTATTTTCTATTCATCTTAATAAAATTATACGTATAAAAACAAAACGCTCCAGAATTAAATCTGGAACGTTTTATGTGTATTATAAGAACAGTTCATAAATAACCGTATCAGCAAAAATTTGATATTTAAGCTTGTTAATCAATCTACGCTTATTTCTGCTTATTGTTGTCACAGTTGTATCAAAGTATTCTGCTACTGCTTCACGAGTCTGATTCTCAAAATATATCATTGGAATAATGTCATAATATGTATCATCCAATAATCCTCTAAGAGCTGTATCAACAATATCAACAAACTTCTTAGCTGTACCGTCTTCACTATAAGATTTTTTAAGTTCATTGTAATTTCTCAGAATTTCCTCAGTTTTTTGAAATGCTGTTTGTCTGTTATCTTTCATCAATCCAGAAAGTTTTAATTTTATGACAGTACGATCAACTGTCTTTTCAATTATTTCATCAATGTTCATTTTCATTACCTCTAATTATTAACAAATTGTGAACGTATGGAAGACTTCATTTTTTATTTGCATATCGTTGTTTTTTATGCTTATAAGTCAACTTAAAATTTTAAGTTGACTTATAAAAAGTGCTTCAAACTACGCAATATCCGCAAATTAAATTATTTAATTCAACATATATATAATATAATATATAATTTTCCTTATATATTATCTTGTTTAAAACATCAAAAAAAACTGGTTTTTATACAAGTATATTTATCTTAAAAGTGACATTTAAGTTGACTTATGTTGACTTACATTAAAAAAAGCACGATGTATCTACATAAAAGCCAAGTCAACATCATCAAATTTAAGTTGACTTATGTCGACTTATGTTGACTTGCGCTAAACGACGCTATATCCGCAAAAAGTGTAATTCAACATAGTTTTGCTTAATTTTGCCTATTTTTATTTTTGTATAAGTTTACTTAAAAATCAATTGTCTTAACACAACTATAATTGTACTCATATATATTGACGTTATGTTGACTTATAATTACTGCATTTAATAATCCAATTGCGAAAAGCTGTATTTTATGACATCATCTGTAAATCTCACCATCTTACTTTCCAAATTCAATTCACTCCTAATCAAGTCATAAAACTTATTTCGTGAAAGAATCATGTCATCAGCAAATGCTTCGCAATACATGTCCCAAACGAATTCGCATGCTGAATTAATAATCATATCTTTGTTTTCATGAATCCATTTGATGTCAGCTACTTCTGCTTGAGATTTATAAAGCGGGATAATTTTTTTCACTGTAGGTAAAAGCTTCATAAGTTCTGTTTCTGTTACTTCAGATATTACTTTGAATTTCACTCTGTTCCTACCACCCTTTTAATGCCTGCATTCTTAATCATTCTTGCACATATAGGACAAGGTTCAGCTGTTATTACTTGACCATTTTCAAAGCCAGCGAGATACAAAGTGCCTCCAAGCATTTCAGCTCTTGAGGCACTGATAATGCAATTTTGTTCTGCATGAACGCTATGGCAACTATTATAATCACCGTCATTATGTGCGTGGCCAATACGGTTGCAAATTCCTGTGTCACAACAGTTCACCTCTCCTCGAGGTGAACCATTGTAACCAGTAGCAATTATTTCATTATTCTTGACGATAACCGCTCCGTATTGACGCCTGAGACAAGTCGATCGCTTTGCAACACTCTTGGCGATTTCAAGATAATACTCATCAGACGTTATTCTCATATCATCACACTTTCTCAATAACAGTATTTCCAATTACAAGAACATCTGTGTCACTCTTAAGCCAAGAATCAATTGCTATTTTTGTAGATTCAATAATTGGATTATTGTGAAGATTAAAGCTTGTATTAATCAAAGCTTTCTTTCCTGTTATGCGCTCATAGTTGTCCAGAACGCTCCAGATAAATGGATCTTCATCATGCGATACAATTTGCGGTCTTGCTGTATTATCAACATGACACGCAGCCTGATAGTTCTGGATGAATTCATCTGTACAATCAAATGTCATTGTCATATGTTTTGCACTATCACGACCACCATCAAGATTTTTGAAAAGATCATCAGCTACTTCTTCACGGCATACAGGAGCAAACGGCATGAATTCTGTGCGTCCAAGTTTGTCATTAAGCCAAGTATTGGTTTCCTTTGTATCGCAGTTATAGAGAATACTTCTGTGACAAAGAGCACGTGGACCAAATTCCATTTTACCTTTCACGAGGCAAACGATTTTGTTATCTGCAAGCTGTTTGGCAATCCATTCTGAAAGATTGTTTTCAATTTTATGAATCTTATATGCAAGCTTATTTGTGCAGAGAATATCAAACCAATGATAAACCTCATTTTCATCAGCAATTGTGCCACACTGATTTGGACTGATTTTGACATTGTTTCCATTGTTCAATGCAATTGCAGCTCCGATTGCGGTTCCTTCATCTCCCATAGCCGGACAAACATAAACGTTTTTGAAGACTCTCAAATCTTTTATACGCTGATTAATTTTAACGTTTGCGAATAAACCTCCTGCAATATAACAGTTGTTTTCATTCTCATTAACAGATTTTCTGATCCATTCAAGCGTATGTATTTCTGCCCATTCCTGAACTGTGGCAGCAATGTCTTTTGGTTCTGCACCATTGTCGATTAAGTTGTTTACAAGTCCATAAATAGCTTTCTTGAGCTTCAGAAAGTCAGCAAAATCAATTATAGCTGAATCAATTGCCTGATTAATTTCATCATCTGTAAGCTCGTATGTATCTGATTTGAAGTCAATGAAGTTTCCACAATCATCACTATTATAAAGCTCTTCGAATTTACTCAAATATTTTGGTTCACCGAATGCAGCAAGGCCTGTGATTTTTCCTTCATGCTGATGTTCTTTATAGCCAAGTGCACCTGTTACAAATTGGTAAACAAGAGCAATTGAGTTTTTAAGAGATACACGTGAAAGAATTGCCTTTCCAAGACGCATTATTACTCCGCTAATACCATCACCAAAACCATCTGATGTTATAACGATGTCTCCTTCTTTTGGTTGCTTATAAAATCCAAAGGTTGAACATGCGTGTGCGACATGATGTTCGACACGTACAATATGACGATCAACAACATTAATGCCATGACCAATTAAATACTTAATGATTGTTTTTTCCCAATCATCTGTTATAACGATGTCACCGTATTTTTCGAAGTATGCTTCTCTGATGTCTTCATAATGTGAAATTGCTATTCTGTCAATTTTGGTAACCCCTGCAATTTCACAACATTTTACTGCTGCATCAAAAGGAAGCTTTTTGGTATTTTTCTGGCCATTAAGTCTTTCCTGAGAGATTGCTGCGAGTACTCCTTTTTCTGAAGAGTATACGCATGCTGAGCTGTTGAAGCCTAAACTTAAACCTAAAATAATCATGTTATTTTTCCTCCATTATAATTAATTCTGAATAAGGTAATGTTTTTATCCAGTGACAGAAGTCATGCCATTCTGGTAAACGATGATTTTTGCGGCTGAGATATATATGTCTGAGCACTGCATAATTTGCTTGCCATGTAAATCGATAATTATATGACATAGGTATTAATTGTCTCATTGCCAAAAAATAGTCATAATTGTCAGTATCGATATACGCCTCTCTTAGTCCATTAATGGATTGTAATAATTCCTCCCATTGAGCGGCTAAACAAAACAAATCATGATTCACTGATTTTGTTTTGTTGTTCATTTGTTCTGTTGGAGACTTTTTGGATGCATTTTTAAATGCAATATAATCAGTGCACAAAGTCCTACCGCTTAATCCATTTTTGCATTTGTGAGAATTGTTTTCTTGATGTGTTACCCATTCAAGGTTTTCCACGTTATTGTTTCCTTTATTACCATCTTTGTGATTTACTTCAGCGTTAGGAAACTTTGAATCTGATAGCCAAACCTTTGCAACTAAACGATGTAACAATGTTCTTTCTAAATAATGTCTACCTCCCAAATTTAATGCATAGTATCCGTTAGCTGATTGAGTAGGAACAATCTCACGTTCTTTGAATGATTTTATTCTATTACCGACTGAATCTGTTCTTGTATACGCACAGCTTCTTATTTTTCCATTCTTAAAGATTTTGTAATTTCTATCACCAACAGTGTATATTTTAAAATCTGATTCATTACAATTATAAAAAACAGGAAAATGCTCTTTCTTTTTTTTGGCTGGATCAAGTATTTCGTATAATTCTTCTTGCACGGAAAAATCACGAATGGTAAATGGTCTTGAAGCACCTTTATGTTGCAAACTGCATGAATTTCTAACCGTACCGACCTTGTACGTATCAAGTTCGGCAACCCAATATAATGGTGCTATGATGTCAACAGTGACATTTATCATTCTCATAAATTTGGAATGGTCTGAACCTGCATTGACGAGCTTTTTCATAAGGTCAAAGTCATTTTCACCGATACAAAAACCAAATTCACCATTGTTGCATTCTATAGCTGATTCTGTTTTGTTTTCAATATGGAAACAATCATCACAATCACAGCATCCGCTGTCACTTTTATCCCAACTATTCATGGGATTTCTCATCCCACGAATAGCAGATTCAAAACCAAATATTTCTGTGTTTTCAATCTTCAGCATTTTTATTACTCTCCTCAAATAATGGACATGCAATGACAAAATAGCTTTTTATTTCACGCTTTTTTCTTGAGGTGAATGATAAAATAGATGACTTTTCAGCTGTCCATCCTTCAACAGGAATAAGGTCTTTCATCCAAGAGCAATCGAGTCTTTTGCATTTCCAACAAAGCGTCTGTCTGTTTAATTTAAAATCATCAATCATATACCGCTTGAACCAAATCCTTTCTTTCCTCGCTCTTCAAAGTCTTCTGTGATAAAATCAGCAATTACAACAGGAGTGATAACAAGCTGACCAATTCTATCACCATTATTAATGATAAAATCAGTGTTACTACAATTGGTAACTATAGCATGAATTTCTCCACGATAACCTGAATCAATCGGAGGCAATTCACAAGTAATACCTTTGCTACTTAAACCAGAGCGAGGAAAAACAAATGCAGCATACCCATCAGGAAGTACGAGTCCTATGCCAAGTGGAATTTTAACAGTGTGATTCGGTGGAATGACCATAACTTCTGTTCTGTCATGGAAACAAACATGAACGTCTGCACCAGCATCATTTGCGTGAGCTCTCATTGGAAGCTTGTCATAACCAAAATTTAAAATTTTAATTTTCATATTATTCCTCCTTTAATATTCTGAGATTTTCACACATAATTGGTAAATCAATTTTTGGATTCTCAGATTTTTCAACAAGATTTTCGAGTATGAACTTGTAAACCATCATACGTTCGAAATCGACTGAAATTTTTGATGTTGCAATTGGTAAATTTCTAATGTCATCATAATTACGTTCATATACATGAAGACTGATGACATTGTGGGTGTATGTACCATATGGAATGTTAAGACGTTCAGCGATGTACTTGGTAAGCTCTGTGAAGAATATCACATCATACGGCAGACCATACCAAACATCATTGCTACGCATTATTCCTGTACAATTCAGCTTACCATCACGAATAAGGAACTGGAGTGCAATTGTACAAATTTCATCCTTTGTCTCAATGACATTGTCATTTGGAACATTGAAATTGATAACAGCACGTCTGCTTTCAGGGTCACTGCAAAGAAGCTGAATGATTTTCTCAACCTGATTAAAGCCATGACGATTGAAAACGATGTCGCCATATGCTGAATAAGATGTCACGCCATCATCAGATATGCGTCCCCAAAGACCAGCAAACTTATTTATAAAAGCAACGTCCTTACGTCCCAGAACATACCAGAGAAGCTCTCCACAAATGTATGCTTTAGATATGTTTCTGATATTAATAACGTTATTGTCGAGATTAGTAAGAGTGAATGAATAGTTATTCAGCTCTTTAGTTCCTTTAACTTCTTTTGCGTTAATAAGATCACGACAAATACGTTTATAAATATCATCCATGTTGTCACGTATCATTTCAAATAACCTCCTATTTCTTCAACTATTTCATTAATAGTTTTATTTGTTGTATCAATGACAGTGAATTCATGTTCTGAAGCTATTTTAAGATAGTCAGAATTAATCTGAATAAACTTTTCATTATCATCGATAAACTCATCGCCTCTCGCATTAATGCGTTCCAGAATCGTCTCAGGCATCGCTGTGAGTATAAACAATCTGATGTTATACGACTTGAGTAATTCAAACAATGTAGGAATAATTTTTGAATCCAAACGACTGTCTCTGTTGAAGTATTTTGGATATACAATTTCACTCATAAAAGTTCTATCATGAACAACGTTGTCACATGCCATCATACTTGAATATGCTTTTAATGAACGATCACCTCCATATGTTAAACGAACAATGTTGCATCCAAATTTGTTTGCAAGCTTTTCGCTTATTGTAGTTTTACCAGTGCCATCTGCACCATCTAATGCAATTCTCATTTAATCACCTGCCTCTAAAATTTTCTTGATGTCATTAGGATCAAATTTATATCCAAATGGTGCGGGAATTTTTTCACCATTACTCAGATATAAATATTTTTCATCGTAAGCAACGATTTTTACATCTTCCAATTTATTCACCTTCCTTTTTTACGAATATTCTATATTTTTTACGTTTGACAGTTTTATTGATGATTTCTAAATCAAATCTTTTTTTGACTTGTTTTGAAAATTCAATATTACTCATCGCAGTAAAAGAATTTGCCAAACAAAATTCGTTGTATTTTTTGTATACCTCACTTGTAGGCTCATTGATGATTTCATCAAGATCGATTTCTTTAAAGAATATTTTAATCGGATTATTTTTTTCCTCGTATTCTTCAATTGAACGTTTGACCTTTGATGAAGCTGTAAATGATTGATTTTCAAGTACTCGTTTCAGACCTTTTAAACCAAGTAATATTAAATATTCGAGTGCTTCTGGTTTAATAAGCTTGTACTTTATGTATGGATCAAAGTCAGGGTCATCTTTTGAGAACTTTGCATCAAATGGAATAATAACCAATCTATCGAGCACGGCTCCTGATTTATCTTTTATTCTTGGAATATCATTTGCTGAAAACAAGAGTTTACAATAAGGCTTGAAGAAAAATTCCTTTTGGCCTTTGTTCTCTCCCTTTATCCAGTCACCCGAAACGATTTTCTTGAATACTGCTGGATTTGCAATAAAGTCATCACCTATATCGTCACCAATATTTGCAAGTTTTCCAAAGAGTGAAGCAGTTGAGAATCTGTCGCCAAGTTCGTTCAAATCAAGAGCAACAGTGTTTTCATCTCCGAGTAATTCTTTTAGCATTGCCAAAAATGTTGATTTACCGTTCTTTTTGTCACCTGTTAAAATAAACGATTTACGCAGCTCATTACGTCTATAAAAACAATATCCCACAGCTTCTTCAAGCAATGCTCTGATATTTGCATCATTGCATGATAACTTATTAAAGGTTTTGTCAACAATCTCACTATAAGCATCTGGATTATACTCATAGTTAATTCTATTGGTTATAATGTGTTCAGGTGAAAAATCAATAAGCTCATCTGTCTCAATATTGTAAATTCCATTTTTAAAAGCAATCAGATTTGCATTTGCTGTTTTGGTATTTTCACGAAGCAAAATATCCAAATAGCTCAATATTTCAGAACGTTTAGAGCGATTAAGATCAGGTATATGTTCAATCATCGCTGCTTCAATTTCATTTTGGCCTTCAATATAAATACCATCACGATAAATGTGAAGCTGCCCATTTATTTTTACAATGTTGTTATTATTTTTCAGATATACTGCAAATTTATCAAATAGGAATTTTCCTTTTTTAAAGAATATTGGTTTTTTGAATGCATCATCCCTGAGAATCGTCTGCAACTCTGAATCTGACAAAGGCTTTTTTAAAATATACTTATTAATCAAGCCAATTGTTTTTCTCACATCATCAATAGAAAAATCAGCAGATTGCAATGTAAGAATGTAATTAAATAATGCTTGGTTTCTTCCGTCACCAGCATCCATTTTAAAAAAATCAACGTTGGTTTTTATTGGCGTTAACCATTTTGGAACTGAATCATATTCATCGCAATCGTAAATGATTTCACGTTCAGTATTTTTATATTTCAAAATCGAATAACTGTTTTTGCTACCAATCTTTATATCTGCCTCAAGACCACATGCGAGCTTCGTATGTATTTTGTTCGTGTCAACTAAATCATTCACAAACAAAAAATGTTTTCCTCGAGTAGTGCTATATACTCGGCACTTAATCTTCAAATCTGTTATGATTTTGAAGAGTAGTTCTGATTGTTCATAGTCATCAACATCAATTAAGATGATATTTGCGGCCAAAATTCCTGCAAACTCAGGTAAATTTTTCACCTGTTCATATGTTTGTAGTTCTTCAGCAGATTTTCCTTTAAATGGTAATAAACATTTTTTATCTTTTGTTGGCACATAGCCACGAAAGAATGTCATCTATTCACCTCCTTTAATCAAGCCCTTTGTTATTGCAATTTTTACAATGCTTTGATCTTCCATTTCTTAATGCAAATCCATAAACAGGATAAACATCTCCGCAATTTGTACATTTACAATACCAACGAGCATTTTTATTGCGTATATCACAGAATCCCAATACTTCCCAATAATAATATTTCTTGTTTGTTTCATCTTTTATGTTTTTATGCATGCTACATTACTCCAAACTGTTCTAATCTACTTTTTGCCATGCTAATGTACCATTCTTTGTCAAGCTTACGATTGACGTTTTTCTTTTTCACATCTTCATTCACGATGAAGCAATGTTCAGGAGTGTTTGCAAATTTTTCAATTGTTGCATTTCCTTCTTTTTGTTTGCCAATATAAGAGTCACAATCACGTGTACTTGCAAAAACTCTGAAGCATTTTTCAGTGAATATCTTGCCATTATGGACAACATGCTTGAATTTACCTGAAAGCTTGACTATTTTTTGGAACATAATCAGCGTATCGCATTCGTTGATTGTCTTTTCAATTGGTTTGTCATAAATCAAATAATCAACAATTGCTTTATTGACAATTGGTAAATCAAAATCTAAAGGGCTAAGTGATTTGACATATGCACCCTTACTTTCAATCTCACCATCTTCATTGACAAACAAATAATTGTTAACGTCTTTTTGATAGATTCTTGTGATAATTGGGTCGAATGCCAATTTCACATGTGTAAGTTGTTCCCATTCCCAACAAATATCATCTATTACGTCATAATCATCAATCGAGTAAAGCTTTACGATCAGACCATCAGTGTTGCTCTGAATCAGTTTGCAATGAGGTTCCAACATTTCTATCAGAAGCAACAATGCGAGCTGACCTGTGACACAAATATTATTTGCATTGAGCGGATCAAATAACTTGTTGTATTTGTCTTTCATTGCACCATAAGCTTTGTTGTTACAAGTCTTATATCCTGTTCGCTTTTTCTTGAGTCCAGGAAATGCTTTCAGTCTGATAGATTCTTTCCGCATCATTTCATATCTGCGTTTTCCTTCGTCTGAAGCTGCACGACTAAAATAGTTGTGACCAGTCATCAAACTTGGATAATACTGAGATACATCAATGTGCAAGAAATAACCTTTACCAAAGTATTTTGGTAATGCTCCGTGCAAACCTCCCCAAGCAAATACATGAGGTACGCCTGCAACTTCAATTTTCAAATTCTGGTTATAGATTTCTTTCTTTTGATCATCTGAAAGAATTTCATCTGTCTTGAACTTTTTGAACCAATCGACAATATACTTGTACTTCTTGATTTTGTTCAAATACTCAGGAAAATTGATGTTGAAATCATCACCAAATCTTACTGATTTTGCTTCAAGAATTTCAGCAGTAAGTTGTGTTTGTGTTTTAGTAACAAATGAGAGTGGCAAATTGAATTCTTTTATCAGTTCCAATTGCACATCAAGATCGTCTTTCCTTTGCAAGAAAACTTCAATAGTTTGTTCAACGTCATGTCGACAATATTTGACGGTTTCTTTTATCTCACTTTCTGTCAATTTTCTGTCAATATCGAAAGGAATGGACGTTTCTTTAATGTTGCTTCCCATAAATCCCTCAAGTGACTTAAGTCCTCCGTCATTACGTTGCATAACGTCAAAATTGTACATTTGGAACTTCCTAAACAGTGAACTGAATTGCCATCCTTTTTTGTCTTCCCTAATAATGAAGTCATTGACTTCTTTAGGATTGAAACCACAAAGAATTGCCTTCATAATGTATTGGTCATAATGATTGTTATTATAACCGACCCAAATTTCATTTTTATGCTCTTCATAATATTCTTGCAGCTTTTCTTTGTCATTGATGATTACCTCTTCTGATTTCTTATATGGATTGATAATCACAACGAGCCAGTCTTCCTTGAACACCTCAAAATCGTAAAAATTAAGCATTTTTATCACCTGTATAAGTGAATTTTGGACTAAATGGACTTGATTTCTTATCAAACCCATAATCATAAAAATCTTGTACAGTAGTACATCCTTTTGTACGATTCGACGTAACATAGCAACTTGCTTTACAGTCTGAAATACCACAAACTTTCAATCGTTTATTTAAAACGTCTTGAGAATAACATTTCCCGCAGTCCATTATCAGTGCGGTCGTGTTAAAATCTGTAGATTTCTCAACCAAACTGTCTCCACAGCAACAACGATTATTTCCAATGTATCTCAAATCATTATCTGCGATACTATACGAAAGATGTCTCTCGTTTAATTTTTGTAACAATGGCTCATAAAGTTTCAATCTCAATTCAGGTTTTAAATTAAGTAGTCCTCGACAAGTAAAATCTGAAGATTCCAAATTTAATAGTTTCAACAAATATTCTCGCTGTTCATGACTTTGTGGTACCATCTTAAGACCTTCAATCGTGAAATGGTCAGCATCATGAAAAACGTCTATGATCTCATCAGTTGTTATTCCAGGAATAAAAGGCTGAATGCGTATACCAACCTTAAAGCCATCACGCTTAAGTTTCCGATAAAATTCTATCCGCTTTTCAATCGGTGTCACATTACTCTCAATTCGTTTATCATTCGTTAAATGCGTAACACTTAATTGGAATGTGTGCAAATCAGGACGAATGTTTACGGAATATGTTGTATCGCTTTTTGTTGAAAAAAGTATATGTTGTTCGTACTCATTGCAAATATCAATTGTCTGTTTCGTTATACCGAGCTTTTTCTCACAAGGTTGAAACGGGTCACTCATTCCTCCACAATGCAACGTGATTCTCTGAGACAGCAGTTTATCAAGTAAATTAGTCTCATTAATTTCTGCTTTATTAAATATTTTTTCAAACATCCTTTTAAGTGTTTGAGGATTTGCAACTTGAATTGTTTTCTCAAATTCACACACTTTTCGATAGTTACTAAAGCAATATTTACATCCAAAGGTACAAAATTTATACGTATCAAGTCTTAAAGGTAAACCGCAAATGGCATATTTGCTGCTTATTGACAATGGATTAAATGTTTTCATGTATCTCCTCCGCATGAGAATTTAACATAATCTCAGTCCTAGAAAATACCGTGCGGGGTATTATTACCGCCGCACGAATATTCATTTTTGGTTATTCTTCTACTTCGAAAACATCAGTGATTTCAAAAGTATTAAAGCCCTTATTTTCACCGTATTTAAGAGCAAACTCAAGTTTCTCATCGACTGCTTCAAAAACATCAAGCAGCATATCGGCATACTGTGAATATGATTCAAAATGAATGTCAACATCAGTATCAAGACTCTTAAGCAGCTCGTCAACGATGTGAATCTGAAAGCCCTTGATAATAACCTGATTCATGAAAATGAGTGAGTTCTTGTACTCTCCTTCGAGAATCTTGAACCAAATCTTAACTATCGGGTCACCCTTCTTGGATTCAGCGAGCTCAAGCTTTGTGATTGCAACTTCGTATGTACCGTGTGGAACTTCTTTGAAGTCATTGTTTGCGCTGTCTTCGACGTCCTTCTTAAGACCTTCAAGGTCAACCATCTTGTCAAATTTTGAAAAATCCATAATTAAAATCCTCCTAAAAATTATTCTCCACGCTTTTTACGTGTTCTGCGTTTTGGTGCTTCTTCTTTTGCAGTTTCCTCAACATCTGATGTAACACCTGATCCGTCGCTTTCTGATTCTCCTGACTCATGTTCGGGTATCTCTGTTGAAGTATCAACAGTAGTGTGAGCAGTTCTTCTTTTGCGGGGACTTTCTTCAACGCTCTCAGATTTATCAGAATCGCTCTCAGCCGCTTTCTCAGTAGTAGCTGATGTAGTTATATTGCTATTATCACTACGCTTCTGAGACGATTCTGATGAAGCTTCTGCGTATACTGCCATAAGTGCATCGTATGTACAAGGAATTTCTCTGCCAGTAACATTGAGACGACCGCCACCAAAAATTACGTTATCAGTCTTAAAGCTGATAGTTCTCGTATTATCATCATTCACGATGATTCTTGCAACAATGTCAACCATACCTGCGAGCTTGGTTGCAATAGCCTCCTGAATGTTTGGAGCGATTCTGGTAATCTGTTCACCAGATTTCTTAGTAATACTCTTGGTGACATCTTCATGTGAACAGATAATGATATTATCGTAATCAAGGCTGAAAAATCTTCTCATTGTTGAAAGATATTCTGTTTTAATAACGTCCCAACCTTTACCATAACCGCTATCAGATTCATGCTGAATACCAAGTTTGTCATACATGTAAAGACGGCACATTTCACGAGTATCTTCAACAAGGTCAAGGGTAATTGTTTTGAAGTCATTCTGTTTCTTTTCAAGTTCGTCAATAGTTTCCTTGAAAACTTCCCATGCGAACTTACGATTAGTTATACGACCTGTAACAGTAACCTCATCTTTGATATAAACATATGGAGCAGTAACGTTGTTAATGTTTCCATCTGTTGTAAGAATCAGCGGATCAGGAAAATTATCAGTGAGTGTTGTTTTTCCTGCAAACGGCTGTGCATAAAGCCAAATTTTCTTTTTAGCTGAGACAGTGATGTCTCTACGTTCATTCTTTGGAAGAATCATATAATCAATTCCTTTCTGACAATAGTCTTTGAATTCACACCAATCACAAAGACGTGTTTCATTTTTTATATATTCAGTATCTTCAATGCAATGTTTGGTTGCTGTCAGATACTCAATAACTTTATTTGAGTCATATTTGACCTTTTCGATACAAATTTCCTTATTTTCCAAATCTTCAAGACAACGCTTGCGAAATTCATAGAGAGTTTCATCTCTTGGATTTGTTTTGTTTTTATACTTCTGTTTGAGCTGACATTTTGGAACAAATACAAAATACAAATCTCTTATGCGCTTGCCTGGATGTGTCAATTCAAAGAAGTATTTATAAAGATGAAGCTGCGCTGAATCCAAATATCCTTTCACATTATTAGAATATTTGAAGTCATAAATATCATACCATCTATCAAAGTTTCCATTTGGACAATACGCGCTTCCGTAATGTTTGCAATTATCATTGTTTTTGCAAAAGCAACATTCAGCTTCTTTATGAGCTTCATCAAGTTCCGCCTGTGCCAGCAAATCAATATAACCGTGAAAATCCGGCGTTTCAATATAAACCTCGTGCTGGCCTTTCGGAAGAATCTCTTTAACTTTTGGAATCAGATATTCCAACTTCATAGCTTCTGTTATGTGATGATCATCAATGATTGGATATGCTCCGTAATATTCATCAACGGCCGCAGCAACATCTTTTTCAATGCCAGTATGTAATGCGTGACCAAGAACTAACGGGCTTTGTGGGTCATCTGTCGGCAATGTTTTGAGTTTATCCAAATACCTCAGCTTATACTGATACGGGCAATTTGTATATGTTGATATTCTTGAATAACTTACCTGCATAATCAGTCCACCAAAAATGTTGTATCAAGTGCAAACCAATGTGTTGCCTCGGATTGAGTTTCACTGAACACCATTATAATGTTACCGTTAGTTTCGATTTTCCATCTCGCAATCATTGGAACTCCGCCACTTGCGCTTTTATTCTGAAGGAAATGAACTACTCTCGTCGGCCTGTAACCTTCGGGAAGAATTCCGACTATTGTACTGTCATTTACAACGCCTTTAATGCCACCACGAATGTAAACAGCCTCACCGATTTTTCTGTACTGCGGAATTACTGAGTCACTGTTTGGTGTTATTCCGCTTGCGAGTGGCAGTGTCTTCCAACCGCTATCTGCTGTCATTTCATAAACACCTTTCATGCTCATACCTCCTTAAATACTGAAACACGTGGAAATAGGAAACCACTTTGATTCTCCAAAATCTGCACCATCTGAAATTGCTTCAAGTTTAATTTCTCCAGCAGAATTTATAGTGTATCTTGCAAACATTGCAAAGTTTCCAGTTCTAACAGATGTCACCTGTGGAAATGCTATTGTTGTATTTGGTCTATATCCAGTAGGAAGAGTTGCTAAAACTCCCTTATCAAGCACGTTTTTAAGTGCTCCACGAATAAACACTGTTTTACCTATTTTTCTGTACTGTGGAATTTGCGTTGGTGCATATGCTTCAATACCGCTTGAAAGTGGTAAATTAAGCCAACCACTATCTGTCGCATAAGTATTCAGCTTTGTATTAACATTTGTCATCGTTCCTTGCAACTGTGCAACCTGTGACTGCAATTCAGCAACCTGTGACTGCAATTCAGCTACGTCATCATAAACATTACTCATTTGATTACCTCCTTCATGTCTCGATTAAAATCATCATGAAGCAAATCGAGAATAAATTGTTTAAACTCATTGAATCCTGAAGGATATACTACAACAGCAAATCCATTGGATTCACGAATTTTCTTAATGTTGTACATCTGAAGTTCTGAAGCTTTTCCATTCTGTGCCTTAACTTCGATTCCTACAAAATAACCATTTACACAAGCTAAAATGTCAGGAATACCTGCCTTTGTGAACTGAGAACCTGCCCAATATTTTATGTACCATGCGCCATTTACTTCAAGAAACTTCTTAATTTTGTTTTCAAAACATTTTTCTTGTGCCATATCAATACCTCTTATAAAAGACTTCTTCCATTTGGTCTTCGCCATGAACTCCAAACCATTGTTACAAGATTGATATATCCACACACAATGTTTTGAAGTGAATAATCTACACCAATAACACAACCAATTGTAAAAAGAATGCTTATTGTAATTGTGAAAGGATAGATTATTTTTGCAGTAAGACCACCACAATATTTTGCAAATTGTTCATCGGTCATCTTCTTCAAACAAGGCATTTGTGTAATCCCTCCTTTTTGCAAGAGTTGTATAAATTTTTTCTTCAATTGAATTTCTACATGTCAAATAATAATAAAAACATGTTCTTTCTTGTCCAATACGATGTATACGCTTTTTTGACTGTTCGAATAATTCACTTGAAAGAGGCGGGGTGAAATATACAATTTTATTTGCCTTCTGTAAATTTAACCCCATTGAACCTGCTTGATATTGGACCAAAGTTACAGAATCTTCTGATTTTTCATAAGCTGAAAGATCTTTTATATCACCATTAATAATTGAAATTGGCCTTTCATGTTTTATTAAAATATCAGTTAAAATTGCCAATTCATTTACAAAGTTATAAAAGACTATCAGACGATCATTCGTAGATTCTAATATGTCCTCAAATGCATTTAATTTATGTTTGTTAGCAAAACCACAAAGCATTCTTTCATAAAGCATTTTAGTTAATGTTGTATCTCCAACAAATTCTTGATTCTCAAAAATAACAATTGCGTCTTTTCTGAATTTACGGTATTCTTTTGTTGTAGATACTAAAAGTGTATTATTACACATTTCAGGCAAATCGAACACTTCTTCTGATTTCATAAAGATTGCACCATATTCTCGAAGTTTTCGTTTGAGACGTTCAACATTTTTATATCCATCAATTATTAGTAATGGAAAACCGTCTTTTTTATCATAATGATAATCAACATATGTATTCCAAAATGCTTCTTTTGAAATTTTCCAGCCAAGTAATTTACATTGGCTCCAAAGTCTTTCATATTTTCCACCTGTAGGTGTACCTGAAAGAAGAATTACGTTTGTTGGATTCAGTTTTTTTATAATGAATTTAGAGCGTTTGCTCATTTCATTTTGAATAACTGATGATTCATCAAGCATAAGTGTAAAATTCTTAAGCTGAGCCAATTCTGGTCGTCTGAAAATTAAATCATAATTGATAACACCGATTAACGGGCATTCTTCGTACATATCAATGCAACGAAAAAAGTAATCATAATCTTTATTTTTCGTCAAATCATATATAATATATGATTTTTCATAATGTTCTCTAAAATGTTCCATCCAATCTTCAACTTTTGATTTCTGACAAATTACCAAATTAACATTTGCATCAAGCTGCTTCATTTTCTCAGAACCAACAAACGTTTTACCTAATCCCATGACGCTAATCAAGGTAATATGCGCATCGGTTTTGTTCGGCTGTGAGTGCGAGTGCTTCTTTTTGATGTTCATATAACCTCAAATTTATCACCTTCTTTATATGTCATGCCTTTTACGATTTTGTATATCGTAGATTGGCAAACGTTAAATTTTTTCGCGAGTGCAACCGTTCCAAATTCTTTGCTTTTAGGAACATACAATTTACGAATTTCATCAACTTGCACAGCTGACAGTTTATATTTTGGAATTTGCAAATGCTCACGATATGCATGTTTCTGATTTTCTTTCGATGTACACCATTCCAAATTCTCAACATGATTGTTGAGTTTATTACCGTCAATATGATTGACTTCTGGTAAATTATTTGGATTTGGAATAAATGTTTGAGCAACAAGACGGTGGATATATCTGTTTTTACGAACATGATTAGTATCTGTCAATCCAACTTTAACGTAACCACTGTCAATATAGGTTTTAATTAAGCCTTTTCGTCTGGAAGTTGTAGTCACACAAGAGTATACATTGCCTTGACGATCGATTTCATAAAGGCCTTCGTAACCTTTAATTGCACATCGGTTTTTACAGTCCGTCTGATATAATGCATTAACCTGGTGAGGATATAACGTTACCATACGACCACTTTTTTATCATAAGGTAAATGGTGTATTTTGAGACAACCGTCTTCATATGTAATATGAATTTCATTGTCGTTGATTGTTTCGTTTGAAAGCAAAACAAATATAGCAGTTATCGCTTTCACATGTACGTCAGTAAACGGATTGAAATCTTCATCAGGTTTAAATGTAAAACCATATGATTTTGCTGCTGAAACAAAATCATTGAAATTGTTTTCTGTTACCTTAACGCTGATTTTACCAGCTTCAAAAGAGTTCCAATCAAAGGAATCTACTAACTTTGAAACCGCAATAGGTGCAAGATGTTCAAAATCACCGCCAATAGAAAGTATTTTTACCATCTTAATAAGGTTTTCATCATCTTCAAAAAGGCGTGCGGTAACAAATTTATCATCGCTTGTGACAACGATCTTTTTATTGTTCATTCTATACCTCCTAAATACTCACGAATCTTATGTTCAGATATGTGATAACACCATTTACTGCTCATCTTTACAGCATAGCCAAATGGTAAAATTCCACGCTGTAAACCGATTCTTATGAATTGTTCGCTTTTACCAAGCATTTTCGCTGCTTCTTTCACTTTCATTATTGCTTTCACCTTCAATAAATATTTTTCGTATTTCTTCATCGTTTAAACAGTAATGCTTTGAAATTAAAGCAATCTCAGTTTGTGAAAATTCACTTATTCCATTTAACTTAGCAGAAGCTGTTTGGCGAGTTATTTCCAACAAATCACTTAAGCATTTAATAATGTCTTCATCACCATATAAGATCATTTTCGACTTTAACAAAAGTGAATTTGTCACTTTATCACCTCCTTAAAATATTTGAATTTTAATCTGTTAAGAAACTCACCTGACTCCCGATGTTCTCGGCCTCTGTCGTATTCTAGTATTAGTTGAAGTGAGTTTCTTAAGATTTGTAACATTGATGTTATTTGCTGTTGTTGTTACAAGTATTATTCTAACATAATTTCTAAGATTTGTAAATTGACGTAATACACAAACTTTCTATGAAAAACTTAACACGATGTAGTGTATTTTTAACATGATGTTAAGTTTTCTTAAGTTCATGTTAAGTTTTCTTAACCTCGTGTTAAGTTGTTTTTATTATATTAAGATAATTTTTTGTTTGCAATAGTCCAAAACGTAAGAAAATTACGTGTACATATATTTGTATATTACGTATAATTGTTTACATGAACTTAAAGAAAGTGAGAGGTATTAAAATGCAAACTGGTGAGGTAATAAAATTTTTTCGAAAAAAATTTAATATGACACAAGAAGAACTCGCAACCAAATTGCGAGTGAACGTTTCAAGCGTTCAAAAATATGAATCAGGCGCGGTCCAAAATTTAAAAATAGAAACTATTCGGCTATTGTGTGAAACATTTGAGGTTGCACCATGGGTATTTATATTTCCTGATGAGATTCATAATGAAGAAACTATTTTTCGTAGCCAATTATTAAGTAGTGAATATTTGTTGATTCGTGAAGTGAATCAAGAAGGTATAAAAAAGGTCATTGAGTATTTTCGTGACATACATTGCATTGAAAAATATAGAATTAAGTCAAGTTGACTTACTAATGTTGACTTGTCATTTAAGCGCATATAACGATGTTTTTAAAGTCAAGTCAACTTAATTCAACTTAACTGCTTATTTTTATATAAATTCATATTGTAAAAAAACCAGTATTTTTTGATGTTTTTTACAAGATAATATATAAGAGAATATAATATATTAAGTATTCTTACTTATATTGAATTTGGAAATTTAAAATTTTAATTAGGAGATAAAAATGAAGAATCCAAATGGATACGGTTCAATATATAAACTTGCAGGAAATAGACGAAGACCTTGGACAGCACGTGTGACAGTTGGCTGGACAGATGAAGGTAAACAAAAATATAAAAATATTGGATATTATGAAGAGCGATCAGAGGCAATGATTGCACTTGCTCAATACAACAATGATCCATATGACTTAGATTCTAATAAAATAACTTTCGCAGAAGTTTATCAAAAATGGTCCGAAGAGAAATTTCCAAAAATATCAGACAGTAACATTCGAGGTTATAAAACGTCTTTCAATAAATGTTCAATGCTTCACGGAATGAAGTTCAAACAGATTCGTAAAATGCATATGCAGAGAGTTATAAATGAAAATGACCATTTGTCATACCAAGTGAGAATGAAACTCAAAACACTATTTTCACAGCTATATCAATTTGGAATTGAGAATGACATTGTTGAAAAAGATTATTCTAAATTTGTTGAAGCAGGAGAACAAACCACAAAAATAATACGTACACCATTTTCAGATGCTGAAATAGAGCTACTCTGGCGCAATCTGGATAGACCTTATGTTGATACGATATTAATTATGATATATAGCGGAATGCGCGTTGGAGAGCTTCTGAGTATTAAATCTGCGAATGTAGATGTTGACAAACAAATTATGATAGGCGGAATTAAAACAAAAGCAAGTATCAACCGAACAATTCCGATTCATGATCGCATTTTACCTTTGATAAATTTGGATAACGAACACGTAGTCGTTAGTCCGACAGGAAAGAAAATGAGCTATAACAACTATATTCAAAGACAATTCACGCCAATCATGAAAGAATTAGGAATGAATCACTTACCGCATGACTGCCGGCATACAACTGCTACTAAATTGGATAACGCAGGTGTTGATCGTACGATTGTGAAATTAATTCTTGGTCATACGAGCAATGATGTCACTGAACGTGTATATACGCACAAGACGCCTGAACAGCTCCTAAGCGCTATCAATAAAATATAGTATAATTTATCGTCGAATGTTTTAAAATTAATTCTGAGCGATTCTGGAACGTCTCAGACACATTGAAAAAGCTCCCTCATTTCTGAGAGAGCTTTTTGTTATTCTTTATCTTTGTAAAGATGCTTACCTGTTGCTTTTAGCTCTTCTCTGTACTTCTTAACTTCTTTTGCCTTGCTTTCCCAGTACTCTCTACGATGATGCTCTATTGGGAACTTAGATGCCATCTTCAAATAGTCAAACATTTCTGCTGTTGCTGCGTTGTACTCATCGCTGTACAATCTTTTGATACCTGCTGCCATAATAAATACCTCATAATCTTTCTCCCCGTCTTGCCGTTAGGTCAGCCCGTCTGTTTAGTGCTATGTTTAAACCAACCAAGTTTTTATATTCAGCGTTTTTAAACCTTTTCTGAACTCTTTCTCGTCATAGTATCTGTCAAAATGTTTTCCGTTTACTCTTATGTCAAAGAAATGAATAAATTCATATTCACCTTTTTCTGGGTTATAACTTGATAAACTGGAATTTACTTCAACTTTATTTCCTCTTTCCGTTATAAGCTCTGCAAATCCCCTTTTAATTATTCTATCAATATCCTCATCGTCCAGTTTCATATTTTCACCTCCGTTGGTAATTGATCTCCCACAAAGCGGACAGTATTTAAAATTCGTTTCCTTATTTGTATTGGACTGTAAACATATTTCAGTCTGCCCAAGCACCTTATTTACAGCAACCTTGTTGAAATCGTAACTGCTGCAAAGTTCACATTTATTGTCTGTTGTCTGTTCTGTCTCCGGTTCTGCTGTCTGCTCTTCTGTATCTTCTGTTTCTTCTGTATAGTCCTCGCTGTCTACTTCCTTAATGCTTTCATCAATAATATCTTCATCTATATCTGAAACTGTTACTGAAAGAGCGTCGTTGATTTCAAAATGACCGTATACCATAACGCAAGAACCATCAATATAAACAATGGATTTGATATTTGTACGGCGAATTTTGTGACCATCATATTCTTCATCTACAAAGTCAATTGAACCGTCTTTATAAAGAATGGCATACTGGCATTCATTATAAGAGTCTGTAAATTCCATCATTTTAATCATTTCATCCATATTGTCAAGGAGATTTTTACGTGTTTCATAGCTGATTGTTGTTGTGATGTTCATTTCTTTTGAATAAAAATATCTTTCGTTTTTCATATCTTTCTTACCTCTTAAATCTTTCTGCTCTAATGAGCTGTTTGTGTTGTTTTAGTTTACATTCTCTATTATACACTTAAAGTTGTAGTTTGTAAATTAGTAAAATACACAAAGTTTCCTTTAAATTTTTGTGCAAAATTATAAGCTGCTCTAATGAGCAGCTTATGTTATTTATTTTCCTTGTTCACGAAGCTTATAAAATTCTTCTTTGGTAATTTCAACACAATCAAATTTTCCACCGCTATGATGATTGGCGAGTTCTGTGAAGCTTGATGCCCAACCAAAATTCGCAATGCTCACCTTACCTGTTGGTTTATAAATAATTTTATAGTAGTAGCAATTCCATTTTGTCATTTTTTAATGACCTCCTCAATTGGTATAATTAGATTATACAACTATAGTTGGAGTTTGTACACTTTTTTGTGTGTATTTTTTGTGTATTACATATTAATTTTTATATGTTCTGATGAAAACTTAAATGCGATAATATCAATGTTTTCAGTCTATGAGTATGTACGAAGATAGTATATACTATTTACGCTCTGAATGCGACCAGAATCGCATTCAGCTATTTCTGATGTATATTACGTGAATATTATTTACAAAAAATCAAACGCACTCAGATAAATCTGAGCACGTCCGAATAAACTAGAGAATATCGAAAAGATAATCCATTTCTAGACCCAATTCATCCATTAAAATATCTTCAACGCAATCGATTTCACCTGCGTCCATTGCTTCGTAAATTTCTTCGCGAGTTTCTACAAGCAATCTCACTGCTTCATCTTTTGTCATTTTATCACGTTCAATAAGAATTTCCACAACTTTATTCATTTTAAATTTACCTCCAAATATTTGGTAAGGAGAGGCTTACGCCTCTTCCTCTATTTTCTTTTTTCTTCTTTTTACAGGTGTTGTGAATGCTTTTTCAACCGTCCAACCTGAAAGGTGGATTCTTGCGAAAAGTGTTTGGCCAGGCATATCAAGTTCCTTTGCCCACTGACTGAGGTTCTGAGTTTTGCCGTTGTATTCGATGAGGTCCTGCTTTTTGTTTGGCTTTTCTTCGTCTTTCAGATAACCGTCTTTCTTGAGAAGCTCTCTGATGAGATTCATACAGAATTTTTTACCTGCAAATCTCATCTCTTTTGGAGCTTTATCTCCGCAATAACCGTCATCATATTTATTGGTGATTGCACTGCGATAAATATCATGCATAATTTCTGATCCACTATACAAGTAGTTATATGAAGCTTTATAATCGTCGCTGTCTTCTCCATAATCTTGAAGAGTATTCTCATTTTCACCAACAATCCAATTGTAAGCACCAGCAATATTCTTCTTAGCGATTTCTTCCCAGCCATTATTCTTAACAGATTCGTTCTGAACAGCTTCTTTAGCTTCAACGATAGATTCTTCAGCAGCAACTTCTTCTGCTTCTTCTGGCTCATCCTGAGCGTCCTGAGTGATGTCTTCGTGATGGCATTCAGCAATAATTGTTATACCTCCATTTGAGTTTTCAGCAACGATTGTGTAATCCTCTGAAGTTTCTTCAACATTCTGAGCAGCTTCGATTGCTGCGATGAGTTCTGCTTTTTTAAGTGTCCACCAATTTTTAACCTTAAGTTCCTTTGCAACTTCCTTGAGTTCCTTGCTTGTCATTTCATTTATGTTTTTCACAATAAATTCTCCTTTAAAATTTATTCAGCTCTTTCAGCTGTTCATACATTTATTATACACCTTTAGTTGTAGTTTGTAAATTAGTAAAATACACAAATTTCCAATAAAGTTTTTGTGTATTCCCGACACTCTCGAAAGAGAGTGTTTCGTCTTAATTTTCAAAGACTCATCAGGGGAATTTATATAAAATAAACATTGGTGCTTATCGCACCCATGTTTTTTCTATAAAATAATTTACATTTTTTTCTCCATATAAAGCATATGCACTTTCAAGTGACAAATCAAATCTTCCACTATCATCAATAAACGGATTTATAATATTCACACCATTAAATTCAAATGAAACAAAATCATCTTTGCATTCACCATATTCACCTGCATAGTCGAATTGAAAATATCCAACTTTCTCTGCATTTTTTACTTTTTCATCATTTTCATAATATTTCATATCTTTCTTACCTCTTAAATCTTTCTGCTCTAATGAGCTGTTTGTGTTGTTTTAGTTTACATTCTCTATTATACACTTAAAGTTGTAGTTTGTAAATTAGTAAAATACACAAAGTTTCCTTTAAATTTTTGTGTACATTGTACACTTAAAGTTGTATAATAAGAATATGAAAGCGAGGTGATAACGATGAACGAATATCGAGTATGGTTCACATATCACACCTATGTAGGATTTAATGAAGACTATTTGGATGTATGTGCAAAGTCTGCTGATCAAGCATACGAAAATGTGATGAATGCAAATCCAGACATTGATGTCCAAAGTGTTGAAGCTCTCGACTGAGAGCTTTAATTTTTATTTTTTAACTGCAATTATTGGTGTACATTCTACAACTAACGTTGTATAATAAAGAATGTAAACATATAAAAGGGGATATTAAAATGTATAATTCAAAATTTATTGATTTGCTTGAGATTTTGGAAAATAGACAATCGCAGTACGAAATAATAGAAGATGTTTTTTCGATGTATCTTGGAAATCAGCTTATGGAGTTTTCCAAATTTAACGAAGAAAGAACAGTTGAACTAATCGAAGAAATTATCAAATATTGGTGAGGGGCTTCGGCCTCTCCAAATTAAAGGAGATAGTCAAATGAAATTCAAAATTGGTCAAGTTGTAATAACAAGAGGGGTAAATGATAAAATTGCAGAAAGCATTGAGTTTTCTCAATTTATTCTTGATTCAATTGCAAAATATCGCAACTGTATTTGGGGAGATTTACCGAACGAAGACAAGCGCATGAATGATTTGGCAATCAAAAATAATAATGATAGAATAGTCGCCAGATATAATAATGAATTTGGTGACATCTATATAATCACTGAATGGGATCGCTCTTATACAACGATCCTGTTCATTAATGAATATTAAGGAGGATAACATATGACAAAAAAATTAAAAGAAATGAGACAGTCCAAAGGGCTGTCTCAGTCTCAGCTTGCTGACAAAACAGGTATTAATGTTCGTACCCTTCAGCACTATGAACAAGGTTCAAAAATTTTTGACCATGCACGAATTGATACCATTATGAAAATTTGCATTGCTCTCAATTGTAAATTGGAAGAAGTTATTGACAATCCCGAATACGTTGAATTAATAAAAAAGCTCCCAAATTAATGGGAGCTCTTTCTTTTGTAATAAACATGTTCTTTGTGATGTTCATATTTATCCTGATTAACTGCGTAGTAAACTGTTGACATTGCACAACCAAAATTGTCAGCAGCTTTTATATAGCTTTTAAATGCTTTATAAAGCTGAACCATTATTTCCTTTTCCTTCTTGGAATAGTGTTTGAATTTCATTCCCATAATTGATTCCTTTCTGTGGAGTTTAACCGCCCCTTTCGGAGCGGTTTTTGTTTTTAGTCCCAGTAGAATTCGAGCTTGTCTGTGTCTATGCCGTTTTCCTTTGCCTGCTTGATGATGTCTGCCTTAAGAAGCGGGTAAGAGTAGTCATCGAAATCGTTTTCATTGAAGTCGCCTTCGATTTCTGCTTCATAGTCTGAAACTTTTACTTCTGCGTAAAGCTCGATTTCTTCGCCTTCTACATCAGTAGCCTTTGCAAGCATGTAGTTTACTGCTTCTTTGCCAACTCTGCTTTCTCCTCCGAGAAATTCTACTTTGATTTTTTCTTCCATAATAAATACCTCTTTAAACTTTCTCCCCGTCTTGCCGTTAGGTCAGCACATATTAAATTAGCTTAACTTAACAGGGATATAAGACTGCAACTTTTCAAGGAAAAGCTCAGTGAAGCTTGAAGAGCTTCCGCAAAGTGTCATAGTTTTAAGATCTATATAAGCATTAGCGTAAGCATAGCCTATTTTGCAAGCCTCATGATTTGACACTTTTTTGCCGTCAAGATATGCACTTGAAATTCTTCCGGATTTGTAGTAATCGAGTTCAAGTCCCATGATTTCATCTCCGCATTTTCTGAGATATAAGCGGTCCTTGCCATACTTTGTCCAGCGTGATGCGCCCATTTCTACGAGCTTTTCTATCATAGCAGGAATTGAAACTGCTTTTTCTTCCTTCTTTTCAGCTTTAGCTTCTGCCCAAGCTTCTTTGAGTGCCTGTGAAAGTTTTGCGATTCTGTCACCTTCAAGTGTTCTGTATATTTCCCAAGCTCTTTTCATAATATTTCATATCTTTCTTACCTCTTAAATCTTTCTGCTCTAATGAGCTGTTTGTGTTGTTTTAGTTTACATTCTCTATTATACACTTAAAGTTGTAGTTTGTAAATTAGTAAAATACACAAAGTTTCCTTTAAATTTTTGTGTACATTGTACACTTAAAGTTGTATAATAAGAATATACCAATTAAGGAGGAAACAAAAATGCTTATAGACTTACTCGAGGAACTTGAATTTAAAGGACATGAATACGAAATCCAAAATGGGTGGTTTCAAATGACCTTAGGAAAATCATTCATTCGTTTTAGAATCACAGATGAATATGAAATTGGTGAACTACTTTATATAATATAAGAGGCGAAAGCCTCTTATATTTTTAATATGATATAATTAAATTAGTGTACATTGTACAACTTGCGTTGTATAATAAGTTTAGATGAATAATCATCTAATCCATAGGAGGGGAGAACATGGAAGATATGACAAGACTTGAAATACTTACACTACTATTGTCACTTAAAGGATTATTGGAAAGTGATAATGCTGAAAAAGCTTTAGAAGTTATTAACAACGTTATTGCAGAAGCAAAGCGTAAAGAGTAAAAATAAAGCCTCTCTATTGAGAGGCTTTTTGTTTAATCTTCAAGCATATAAGTTGACATCATATAATAATTTTTTCCTTCAAACGTAACGGAACCATGAGTAAAACCTGACAACTCACTTGCAAATAGGTACAACGCATTGTCCATTACAAACAAGCTATTTTTTGTTGAGATTTTAAACGCAGTAGTCAGCTTCGAGTTAAACGCTGTAGAGGCGATTGAGTGCATATCAATACTATTCGTTTTGTTATCACTTGAAAGAATGCTACAATTACGAGTACTTGATGATGAAGAACTATCAAAAAATATTACTTTTTCATTTGCATTTGTAATTGGATTAGTAGCCGTCCCGATGATAATGAGCGGTGAATACTCAATGTTATTATTAACATTAACTTGAAGTATTACACCAGTTTTACATTTTGCAAAACGTGTATATATAACGTATCCTGTACCAGTGGTTAGAGTGATAACTTGTGCAGATTTAGCACCATTATGCACCTCCAATTTAGCCGCAGTTTTTTTTACGCAAATGTATTTGTCGGTGTCAACGTAAAATTTTGGTGCATCTGTATCTGTGGTGTCAACCTGCACCCAGTCATAAATATTTGTTATATCGGTTATAAATTCTGTCATATCCGTTGTAGGATATGTTTTTGTTGTTACCGTTGCCATTATTCAGCTACCTCCATTTTTCCACTTGAACTGTAATCATTTCCGGCAAGATTAATTGTTGTTGCTCCAGATACCATCACGTCACTGCCAATTATCGATTTAATTAAGATTTGTGTAACAGTATTTCCTGCCGTAATTGTTTTGGATAATTTTACTGTATTAGTTTCAATGGTATATTCATTGTCAGCAACGAAAAGCACACCATTTACATGTACAAGTAAAATATCAGTTGCCTGATAATTGGATATAAGCGGGATTGTATCAGTTTCTTCTGTCGTAGTATATGAAAATTCCTGCTTTTCCAGATTCAAATTGACATTTAGCGTTGATGTGAGATTATTAAACCAAGTGTCAAAAGCATTCTGTCTGTCGGCCCACCAATTTATCATCTGCTGAACCATTTCCTCGTATGCTTTTTCATATTGTGCAAACAAGTCTGCTGTATCAACTTGCTTTATAATACCTGTTACCCAAGGACATGTTGCTGAGCCTCTGTAATCTTTGATATTAGCCTGCGTTATAGTTGTAGCTCCAGCTGGAACTGTGATTTTTGCAAGTGTTAAATATTTTACTGTTTCGGTGTCATGTGCAACTGACTGATTTTTTACATAGTCAATCGTCATGGATCGAGTTTCATAGCTTAACTTTATAACAATCAAATCAGTTCTATCATTTTGCACATCAGAATCATCAAGTGTGACCGTTAAAATAGTATCATTTTTCAGCCAATGACATTCAATCAATGCTCTTCCAGTGTCAATATTTACATTCATTCCTGTTGCAGCAGTGACAGCTAATTTTTTACCTACAGTTTGGAAAACACCATCACTGACTAAACCATCAAAATAAGCTGACATTTCTTCAGCATTATATTTTCTGTCACCGTCTATGCTGTTAAAAAAACCATATGATATAGACATTAAATAACCCCCCATTCACCAAACGTTGGAATAATTTTATGACCGCTCGTGTCGTCACTTTCAATGATTCCAATTATTTGTGATTTTGCAGTAATTCCATATTCATTTGTGATTTCTACAATATCTCCTAAATACCAATCTTCAAAAGTGTTTTTCGTTTCAACTTCGCCTTCAAATGCAGTTATCATTTCACACTCTGATAATTTTTCTCTTCCTCGTTGAATCAGCAAATCGTTGTACTCATCGTCCGTAATTGGTTCTTCAGAGTTAGTACTAATGTCACGAGCATCAACAAATATTTCATATCTATCTAAACCAGAAGTATCTCCAATTGTTTGCTTCTTGCGCTGATTGCCTTCACCTTCACCAGCGATTAATGCGACGTTTGCATAGTTTTCCATATTACTTAGATACCTCGTATTTATGAGATTATCAAATTCTGGTGAGAAAATTATAGTTTGGCTTTTGTCTTCTCCTTTATATAAAGTGAAAACAAAATTTTTATTTTTAAGAGATATTTTCCAACCTAATCCGTATGCAGTACACAAATTCACAACTGTTTCATATAAATTATCTCCTGTGAATTGTGTCTTTATAGAATCAGTAAATCCTTTTTCATCATCAAGAATTAAATTTGAAATAGCTCTTTGTGAAATCTCAGGCACTATTGCATTTTCATAAACCAATGTTCTGATTGCATTTTCAATTGTGGTGTTCAATGTTGTTTGTTTCCAAATAACACGTCGTTTTAAAATTGATTCTAATGAACTTCCTGAAACTAATAAATAATTACCATTTTCAGCATCTGTAGTGATCTCAATATTTTGAATAATCATCACTGCGTCATCATCATCTCGAACAATATAATTATCTCTTGAAAGTAAATCTATTGTTTCTGATGTTACTGGCAAATACAATTCAAAATCACCACATTCAAAATATTTTTTATTCCAAATTAGAGAGGTATAAACATCGATTATTCCAATCGTTTCAAGTGATTTGTTTAGAATATATAAATCCAAATTTATACCCCCTCGTAATACTTATAAGCGGTCATTATCACATCAAGATTGTTTTCACCTTCATCTGATTCATATGATAATTCGTTTGTGCCAGGAATCAGTGTCAACCATGATGAACCAGATTGACGAGAACTTATTATATTTGACTCTGCTCCATTCCTGATTAGCTTTACGTATTTATTTCCTTTAATCGTAGAAATGCGTATCGTATCGCCTTGTTGCATATCAAAGTTAAGTCCAAAATATTTTTGCGTTGTCCTATTGTAAAATTTAGGATTCAAAATTCTATTGTTATTGGCTTTGAATTCAATTAATATTCCAATTTCAGTACCAGTGTTGTTAAAAAATTGAGTTTTATCGTCTATAAGACTTGAAAATTCAATTCCTTCTTTTGGAATCATAAATGGAAATTCAAACAACTTTTCAATCTTAGAAAAATTTATTTTGATTTTTTCAGTATCAATCCAATATGGATTATCACATAAAATCGAGATTTGCATTGTCTCATTTATACTAAATAAATCAGATTCAAAGCTTTCAACATACCCATCAATATAAACATTCCTATGTTCATTCTCATAATACAAACGGATTCGTTTTTTTAATGGAAAATAGTTATATAAGTTTATCCTATTTTTCTCTGCTGGATTATGTATCTTGATATATAAAACAACATTTCTCATTCCAAGTTGAGCGCTATTATATATGCCGCCATCATAATTGGCAAGTTCAGAAAAATTCAAAGTAACATTTGGAGGTGTCAATCCGTCGATTTTAAAAACGTCATAATTTTGGTCGTTTGTGATGTCCAAAATATCGCCGTTCTGATTTTCAATTTTTAAACTATACACGGATCACACCCCCTTGGCGTTCAGCAGGTTTCTTGATTGTCTATAAATTTCCAATCTCGAAAGCGCTTTTGGACTGTTGTTTGTCTGATAGAAATTATAATTTACTTCTGATTTTCCAACATCAGATGTACCAATTGCTCCATTAGAAAGTGAATTTGATATTCTGCTTGCTACTTCGTCAATCCAACGTGTATTTTTTTCAAGTGGAACAACTGCTTCATCTCCGTCACCTTCAAGAAATCCCCATTGACCTTTACGGAGAACACCACCATGAGCTAATTCTGGAATTTGTGGCACATTGATTTCATGAATTTTATCTGCAAATGGTTCAACACCTGCGATAGATACATCACGAATCTTTCTCAATGCGCTATTAATCGCATCAAATGGAATTTCAATAACATTGTTTATTCCTCTAATAATGCCATTTACAACGGTTGTGAACACTCCAGAAATGCCTTCTTTTATACCTTCAAAGATACGTCCACCAGTTGAAAAAACATTTTTAACATTTTGCCAAGCTTCTGAAAAAGTATCTCTAAACCAACTTGCAACATACTTAAATGGCTTTTTGATTTCTTCCCATAAGTTAGAGAAAAATGAGCCAGCTTTTGAAAATGCATCTTTTGTCTCATTCCAACCATCTGTGAATTTTTCACTAAAATAATTTGCAACAGGAGAAAATACGGTTTTGATTTCGTTCCAACGATCTGTAAACCAACCTTTGACAGCTGAAAAAATTTCCTTTATTCCGCTCCATGCTTTTGAAAATTTTTCTTTGAACCACTCAGCAACAGGTTTGAATACCAGTTTTATAAGCTCCCAGCAGCCTTCAAGGAATCCAACAATATTGTCCCATATATCTTTTATTGTTTGCCATACACTTGAAAACAGCGCTTTAAACCATTCAACAGCTGGTGAGAAAAATTCTTTTATTTTTTTCCATACTCCTGAGAAAAATTCAACTATCGGTGTGATAACACTTATGATCGCATCTTTTACCAATGTAAATTTTTCTGAGAACCATTCCGAAATAGTCGCATAAATTTCTTTGATATTTTCCCATAAGTTAGAGAAAAATTCACCAATTGCTGTTACTACTTCAGATGTAATAGTTTTGATATTTTCCCATAAACCAATCCAGAAGTTTCTGAATTCGTCAGATTTATTCCATAAGAGTACGAATGCAGCAACTAATCCAGCTATTAGTGATATTAAAAGCATCATTGGATTTGCATTCTGAGCAGCTGTTAAAAGCCATTGTGCGACAGTTGCACCTTCAGTTGCCAGCTTATAAGCTTTCCAAGCTTCAACCACAGCTAAGATTTTTTTAGCTACAAACATTGTTGCCATAGCTGTTCCTAAACCTACGACCGCACCTTCAACAATCGGAATATTTTGAATAAGCCAGTCGATAAAATCCTTAATTGGTGGTACAACTTTATTAACAAACGGCTGAATAATTTCAGTTTCAATCGTTCTTCCAAGTTCTGTGAGAGAAGCACCTGCATCATCGTATGCAATGTCATTAACCTCTTTCATTGTCTCGGAAGTTTTATTAAATTCACCGTCAATATTACTTAATGCCTTAACACCATCTGCCTGTAAATCTTCCCACATTGTGCCGAAAAGCTGAACACCTAAGGCATTTCTTTCCGTTTCATCATCCAATGCAAAAAGGGCGTTCATGACATCTTGCGTTGCTTCTTTTGCTTTATCTCCACCTTCATTAAATGCTGACATGAGCTCCGAAACAGTGTATTTTGTATCACCTCCGGCACTCATCATGTCTTTTAAGCCTTTTTCGTTCAGTGATAAACCGTTTTGCAAGTCTGATAATTCGCTTTCCCACTCTGCAATATTATCGGCCATTTTCATTTTCTTTAGTTCGTCTGTTTTTTCGTTAAAATTTCCTTGCTCTATATATGCATATTTCAACTTTTTTTCAAGGTCTGCAATTTTTTCTTTTTGCTCAGACATTCTTTCAGTAGTTTCTTCTATTCGTTCGCTGTTATCAGCTTGTACGAGTCCTAAGTGTCTCCAGGCACTAACAGTGTCGTCTCCACCTTCTTTAGCTTTTATGCCGAACTCTTTCATAGCGTCGCCGAGCTTATCTACTGAAAAAGTTCCGGCAGCTGTACCATTTGCCAAACTGTTAAAAAATTCTTCACTTGAATATCCTAAATTAGCGTAGTGAACACTGTATTCATTAATCGTATCAAGTAAATCATCGTTTTTATTAAGACCGTTTTGTGCACCCTGAACAATAAGATTAAAAGCTTCTTCACCTGTTAATCCAAATTGGTCCATCAACATATTTACAGCACGCATGCTTTCAGGAATGTCAAAATCAAAAGTATCACGAAGTACAATTGCGTTATTTGCCAATTCTTTGATTTTTGATGGATCTGTTTCTTTACTGTTTTGAGTAATTGTAGCAAATACGTTTGCAATATCTTCAAGACTTTCTCCACGATTGCTTTTATATAAGTCATTCATTTCATCCTTGAACTTTGCTACTTCCTCAGTTGAAAGTCCAGTTTTAACTTGCAGCATATTTAATGCTTTATCTGCACTTGTCATAAGCTCTTTGAATTTATCTATAGCTAAATTAATAGCATCAGCTACCAAATCACTTATAGCACCTTTTAAAACAGTGAAACCATCGCCTGTATTTTCTGCGCTTTCCTCAACGTCTTCAAGAGAACTATCAAACTCATCAGCAGAACTTCTTGCGCTTTCCAATGTATCACGGTTGTCGCTTAATTCTCTTGACAGTTGTGAAATTTCACCTGCTAAACGTTGTGCTTCAGCGGAACTTTCTCCTTGTTCAAGAACAGTATTTGCATATTCTTCACGTAAATCAGACAATCTTGATTCTTGTTCTGAAACAGTGTCACTTAATCTTTCAAGACTATTTCTATTGTCATTTGCAGAATCATTTACATCATTCAATCGTTGCTGATACTGCTCAAGCTCGCTTCTCACGTTACGTACAGTTGCACGCTGTCGGTTTAACTGTATTTCCAATTCTTGTGCTTCACGTGAGTTTGCACCTAATTCGTTTCGCGTAAGTTCATACTGTCTTGAAAGAATTCGAAGCTTTTCCTGTTCAGTGTCCAATACTCTTGATAACTGACCAATTTTTGCTGATAGGCCATCAGCACTTTCTGACCAGTTATCCATCCCAGCAGTTGCAGCTTCGAATTCAGCATTTGCAAGTCTTACTTGACGTTGTGCTTCTCGAAACTGCGATCTTAGTTCTGATATGTCAACACGAAATCGGGTCGTTGTGTCATTGTCACGTGCCATAAAATCACCACACTTTTAAAACCAATTATCTCCAGCAGGACGACGTACAACTTTTTTTTCTGAATCATTATCACATTCAATGTGAATCTTACAAACATTTGAATAGAGCTCAATTACTTTGTGATATTTTTCACATTCAAGTTGAAACGGAGTAAATGCCGGAAATTCTTTACACAAGTTATAAGTTATTTGGAACAGTAATTCGTCAAAAGATGAATTAGTTGTTATTTTTTTTTATTTTTTGAAGGAATTTTTAATGTTTCTGTCACTGAAAATTTTGCAATTCCAATTATTATTGGAACTATTTCTTTAAGTTTCACGTGGTTCCAATCGTCGTTTTCCATATCAGGGAAAACATTTGAGAGCACTTCGATTATTTCATCAAAAACACTTGTAATTGTTTTCAAGATTTCAAATTCATTTTCAGCATCTTCAATTTTAAGCAGCTTCATAAGCTTTATGACAGTACCTAATTCCAGATCATAGGTTGTCGATTTTACAGTTTTAACGATTTCTTTTCCATCATATACATTCAAAGTGAGATTCATAGTTTCCCTCCTAATTTTTAAATAGGCGGTTTTTACGCCGCCCATTCTTATTTACGCAATAGTTCGTCTGTAAGTTTTGGTTACAATATCAGAGATTGTCATTTCCTGACCAACTGCCTGTGCAACCGCTTTAATTGTTGTCGTTCCAGTAATTTCAAACGGTTCTGTATATGTTGTGCCGCTTGTAAGAGGATTTGATTCATCTGTCGTATAACTGATTGTCGCACCAGGTGTTTCACTTACAAGTGATACCTTAAGAGTGTTGGACGTAAATGTTTCAAGTGTAGGATAAAAGATTGGATTCTTTACTTTTGATTTTATACCTACAAGATTATCCGGTGTTTTTACTTCATCGAAGAATGTTTCAAAGTTAACACTGCCGTATCTTTCATCACAAACAAGTGCTTTAGCGCTCTTATTGTATTTCTCAAATTTATAAACAGTATTTACACCTGTCCAAGTGAGCTCTGTATTGGTTGTATCAGTGCCATCGTTTTCAGTCTGATTTGATTCATCAGGAATACCAAACTGGCCTTTATATCTCCACACATAGCGATATTTGCCGTCTGTGCCTTTTGTACGATAACCAATAGCAAAATACTGATTTGTTCGTTCTCCTTCAATAAGCGAACCTGTTTCAGAATCATAAATTTGTCCTGTAATTTCTGCATAAGTTGGAAGGTCAAGCGGAGCAACTGTAAGTGTAAGCTCATCTGCACCAACTGAAGAAATTACAATCATCGGCTTGTTGTCATAGTAGTGTGATTCACTTGAATTTTCAGTAGTTCTGCCAATTTCTGCAACAGGTGAAAGTGATTTTACTGTTCCAGTTACAAAAGAATCTTTAGTATCTTCCAAAACTGGAGCATATACGAGATTATCGACGCCTCTATACTCAAAAATGGTACTTGCTGCCATAGTATTTCCTCCTTTAAAATTGTTTTAAATATAAAACGTGTAAGCCTCTTCCATCATGCGTTGATTCATCACTCATTACGCTATAACCATCACCAGAAACAATAAAATGATTCTGCTTTAATAGTTTTTTTGCGTCTCTGAGAACGTTATAAACGTATTCAGGATTAATAGAATAAAAATTCACATCATAATCATATACAATTTGAGTTTCGTCATTATCATAATGCCCTTCACTATCGCTACTGTTATTCCAAAAAGTGAAGAAGTGATCTGGATATGGTTCATCAGGAAGCAATGAACCTTGCAATCTGACTGGGTAACCAAATTGACTTAAAATTTCAATCAATAAATCTTCCATTATCCCATCACCCTTCTAATTTCCTCATTGAAAATTTCTTTTTGGATTTCAGCGATTTCTTGTTTTGTCCTATTACCATAAATGTCATTATATAATTTTGTGTCTTTTTTATTTCGCGGTGTTCCATACATTAAGAATATTGATGGTAAGCCTCCATGACTAATATCAAAACCAACTTTGACACTTGCACTGTGACCTTTCCATTCAATTTCAGGTGTTTTTCTTAATGATCGTTTTGTTTCACCAGTAACAACATGCCTATTAATATCTGTTTCAAGTTTTGGAGTTACATGATTAAATGATTCTTTTAATGCATGTTCTGTAGTTGCTTTTAAATTGCCACCAACTTGGTCAATTCTTGTAGCAAGTTCGTCGAGTCCTGTAAACGTCAATCCAATTCTATTTCTACGTGCCATGGTCAACCCTCATTAACTATATATTGTGGTTCTTTAGCTTATTTAGGTTCCGCCATTCACGGAACGAATTTTGAATTTTAAAATCTGATGTCTTTGATTGATGTCTTCAGGTGTGCCAAGTATTTCATATACTTTACCTACACTATCTTTAACTCGACAATTTGCATTAATATCATCTCTGTACCAAGTTTCAATTACAGCTGTATCTTCAACTGTCAACAAATCATTGTTTGTTATTTCTGTTCCACCAAAAGTTTTGAAAGAGCAGTAGAACAATTCGCCTTGCTCTGGATATGTTTTTTTAACAGAACCTTTTGAATTTATATATGTTGGAATAAGCAGAAATAACGGCACATTAAATGGTCCAATCGATCTATAATTTGTCATAATCAATCACCCTAAATTTGAATTAACAATCACAATTCCTGCTTTTCGCGCCAGATTTTCCGACGTTACTTCAGCAACACAAATTTTGTGACCATCTTCAGCAAGTATTTCTGAAACACCATCCCAAGATGTCCATTTAGAAAGATTGTCATCATAGTTTGGAAGTTTAACATTAAAAGCATATTTATAAATTGCATCTAATGAACCGCAGATAACATTAATTTGAGTGGTACCAATATCAATACCTGGACTTGATTCCAATTTTAATTCTTCAAGAACTTGTGATGATTTAGAAAGTTTTAATTGAATCACTCTTTGCATAAAATACTCACTTAAACTTACAGTGCCCATACCGTAATTCCATAAATCAGAAACACCACGAATAATAACACCGACTGACGCAGAAGAATCCAAAATTTGCAATGATACTCCAGCATCAATCAGATAATTTTTCACTTCTTCAATATAAAGTGACAAGGTTGCGTCCTGATACGTTCCTGTTATGCCAAGAGCAGTTTTAACTTTTGTCAGCAATTCTGCATCAGTCATGTGTCATTTCCTCCTTAACCGAGATTGCTTGTAACGGTTGTTTGGCCAAATTTTACAATTTCATTATCACTGTTTACTTCAACAATAGCGATATGATGACTATCTTCGGCCTCAATCTCATCTGTACCATTCCAAGCAGTGTAACTGCTTGCTAAATCCAAATAACTTGGTTCATCAAACGATGTTGGATTTGTTTTATAAGCATATGAATTACCACCTGTAAGAGTAGGTGTAATACTGATAATTGTCTTACCGACAGAAGTACCTGTTGTTGATGTGACAGTCAATTCTCCAAGCTGCTCAGAGCCTGGATAATTGACTACTATGAAATTCAGAACTTCAACGATTGTAGTACCTTTAATTTCTTCAACAGAAGTTGCACAACCAATGACAACAGCGAGCTTTTTTAATGCTTCAACTTTACTCATTTATGCTCACTCCTTCACATTACGCCTTCTTCTTAAGAAGATAGAGATATTTAGGGTCGAGAATTTTACCGTCATTAATAACGAGAGCTTTATCAACGTACTGATTTGTTTCGTGGTCAAAATATCTTGTTACAACAAACTGCATATTGGTATTAATTGCGTATGCCTGTTCAGGCACCCAATACATACCAAAATACTCACCGTTTGAAGCGTCATCAAAGTTCTTGAGAATATCATCCTCGACAAAGACAACATTCTTACCTTTGAATCTCGCAATCTCTGCGCCATCGACAGGATTAAATGTTTCATTGTATACAGGACGATTGTTATTATCTTTAAGTGTCTTAATGTTTGCCTCATATGTATTTGCTGTCATAACGAATTCAGGAGAGAGGCCACGCATTGAAAGCGGAATCTTTGCAAAAAGTTTCTTCTGCCATTTCTCCCAATCAGCCATTTCAGCAGCTGTGAATTCAATAATGTTCGCTGTAGGAATGCGACCACTTGAACCCTTAGCAGCTTCTGTAAGAATACCCTCACACTGATTATTTGTGCCAACACCTGTCATGATTTCCATATCCATTGCCTTGACATATGCTTCAACAATTACCTTTGCGAGTTCAGCTTCAAATACAGGAACTGAAAGAACTGACGCAAGAAGAGTTTTAGCAATTCTGATTTCACCAATCTTATAGCTGAATTCAACATAACCTGTAACCTCACCACCAGACTGACGATCAGAAACAGTTGTTTCAGTGATACGATTGAATGTTGCACCAAAAGAGCCGATAGGATATTTTACACCACCTTTGATATTGGTCTTTCTTACACGTGTGTAAAGCTGACCATATACCTTTTCAACACCCTTCATGATTGACTGAACAATTGTCATAGGCATGAGAACGCCAACGTCAGCAGCAACGTTAAAATCATCGTCTCTCTTTTCAAATTCAAGGCATTCAGTAATCTCACCTGTACGAACATAGTTCATAAATGCTGTACGATATTCCATTGAAGAACGAGGTTCATCGCTTCTCTGATCGTCGTTTACAGGTGTCTTACCAAATGAACCAACAATGCTGGCATTATGAGGAACTGCACCAGCAGGAACAGGAGTTGCTGAACGCTTCTCAGAGCCATTATCCTTAGTATCATCATCCTTAGTATCATCTTCGTCAAGCGTATCCAGTTCATCCTGAACATCAGCGATGTCATCATTAATATCAGTTAACTGCTCATTAATTGAACGCAGCTCTGTGACATCCTGAGATGTCTGAGAACGCTCTACAAGTTTTGCCTTCTTTGCAAGAAGTCTCTGCATTCTCTTTTCAAGAACATTCTTTCTATTCATGTTTAAATACCTCCCAAAATTTGGTTTTTGATTTTTAATATTTCTAATTCACTATCCAGTGAATTTGCATTCTGCTGTCTTGCACTATCCAGTGCAGACCGAGCATTATCCAATGCTTCCTTGCTTCGTGCATTTATTTCAGTATCTTCGTACGCAGGAAATGTTACGGCAGATACTTCAACAACAGTTGAAATTGCTCTGATATGACGTGTTGGATGATCGCTTTCAATCTCGCTCCATTCTTCATCGTCAACATAAAACATAAATGACATTCCAGAAATATCTCCACGCTGAACAGCAGAATATAAACTTTTTGCTTCAGCGTTATTCTCGACGTCCAGATTCACTCTGATTGCCATTCCTCTTTCATCAATGGAAAGTTGCATTGTACTATTTGCATTATTATTTCTCGAACGTGCGAGCGGGATTTTTGACGTGTCATGATTCACAAGAAAACGAACATCTTTCAAATCAGTTTTATCAAGTGCACCACGCTCAATAATTTCATCGAAAGGTCCAATATTTGTTCTTGAATTATATACAATTGGCCTGCCTGTGATATAGGTTCCATTGTCATCTGAAGCCGCTCTGATTTCAAACTGATACGAGCTTCTCACTAATTCGCTCATTTTTCTTCTCCCTTCTTTCCAGCAGTGTCATCTGGTTCATTGTCATTAATAGAATCATCGTCTTTATTTGAGTCATCTGACTTTTCACCAGTCTGATATTTTGCAGCCAATTCAACATTTACATAGTTGAGAGATTGCATTCTTACGCCTTCCAATTCAGGAAGAGGACGTAAACCAAATGCCACACGCTTTTCATTTTCATAAAGTGAACCACTGTCACCAAGAAGTCTGACCATTTCAAGCGTTTGGTCAATACTCATGAAAATAAGGTCTTTTGGATAGAACTGAATCTTGTTTCCAAAACTTCTTTCTGTGTCACTGAACAATGTTCTTGTAAATGCCTGAGACAATGCAATTACAATTGGCTCAAGTGTTTTTTGATAGAATGCTTCATATTGTTCTTTGGTATAATCACCTGTAAGAATTGCAAGAGGAACACCAAAATTACGAAGAATCTTTTCATCAATAAATTTCAAAGTTGCTTCATCGACGATTTCGATTTTACGTTCAAGTGGCATGAATTCAGCCGAAAGATCAAGTGGTAAAAATCCACTTTTTGACTGAGAGATTTTTTCTTCAAGCTCTTTGAGTGCTTTCTCAGTTTTTCCGCCATCCAACATTGATTTGAATTTTACTACACCATTTACTGCAAAACTTGCGTTCAATGCTTTAGAAATTCCTTCAAGAAGTTGATGATTAAGATTCAACGTTTTGAGTAATGCCTTGTTATCAGGCTGACCAAAATCGTTACCTCCCATATATTCATTCACTGAATAATGTGAACGAACGTGAATAACCTCGTTATATGGAATTGTAGTTGTGAAGTTATTCACAAATGTGAATTTAACGAACAATGTATTTGTTGAATCTTCAATGAAATCAACTTGACAAGGTTGAATTGGATAAAAGGCGGTGTAATGTTTTTGCTCTAATCCATTTTTATCTTTCCAAGTGTAATAAACTGGAATTATAAATGAATTATAGTTCAGCATCAACTGCCACATAATCTTCTCAATGAATTCTGTTGTAGTCATGAGAGGATTAGGTTTTTGTAACACTCTTTGAATGTCACTGTTTACCGGAACAGGGTCCACACCAACCATTCGGACATGTAAAGGATTCAGCTTTTTTATTTCTGAAACAATGCAATTGACTGCTTGTTGGACAACATCACTTGCATAAATATCATTACCAAACTGAGAAAATATTGGAGCATATCCGTTAAGCATGCTTGCATATGTGCTTTTCTTTGGACCCTTTCGTTTTAATACATCAAATAAACCCAATTTATCACCGCCTTTCATTCCAAAAATTGATTATACGAGAATAATATAACCTTCAAATGCTTCATCAGAAGTAATTACAACGTTTGAACCTACAACCTGAACATCAACAAGAGCAACTCCATAATTTGAACCGTTCTTTCTCATTACAACAGATGGAACTTTACTATTTGCAGGAGTTGTGAATGTGCCATTTGTCCAACCATTAGTTGTAAAAGTAACTTTTGTTGGTGCTGAAAGTCCTGAGAGTTTTGTTTTGAACGCAGTTGTAAAATCTTCAGTAGAAAGACCCTTACCTGCTTCTTTATCGACTTTATTAGCGATTGCACTGGAAGTAATATAACCGCTATCATTTGTAAGCTGACTTGTTTTTGTAGGAACTGTAGGAATAGCAGAGCTTGTGATAAATCCGCTGTCGTTTGTCAGATCAGATGTTTTTGTAGGAACAGTAGGAATATCGGTCTGCTTCGCATAATCACTTTCGATTTCTGAGAAGTTTGCATTAATTTTGTTGATTTCCTGAGCAACAAAACCGCCATTTTTAATTGTCTGCATTGCCATAATAAAATCCTCCTTAAATCAATTAAGCTTTATGCCAATAATCTTTGTTATTGGTCTATCTGTAAATGATGTCAGATAACGTCCAGAAGCGTTTGTTTTAACTCCTGAATAAACATTATTGCTGACTTTTAATTGCGTACCAGAGGCGACCTGAACGTTGCACATGAATAAATTACAACCTTCCATTAAGTCAAAATCTGCTTCGCAATTCATTACTTTAAATTTGTTACCGACACTTATTGTGTCGATACGCTCCCAACAAGAAGCATCTTGACGCTGAATCATTATTCCATCAAATTTTGTAATATTATCATTTAATGTTATTGTTGCTGTATTACCTGAATCCTTTGAAGGAATATTGATTGAGCCAGTATATAAAACTTTATAACTGATAGGCTTATATGTAAGTTTGTTTGATAATTCTGCAAAATTAGCATTGATACCATTAATAAAATTCTTTACTGTTGTACCAAGTTTAAATACTGTCATATTATTCACCTACCAAATACACTTTACAAACACATGGCTCATCGACATAATATTCAAAGTCACCATTTGAACAAATACGATATACAGCGATCATATTCTGCCAATTCATATCAGAATCACGTCGAATCATTTTTGTAACATGATAATTTGTACCAAGACAATGATTTGAAGCTAGAATTGTCGCCATATAACGACCATCTTCTTGCAAAATAAAATTATTTACAGTAAACGATTTTGGATAAACTGAAGCCATAATTAACCTCCAATAATTTGTTTGAATTCTGTTCTATAGCGTCGATGCATTTCATATAAAATAATCAATGTAACAGCGCCGTCGATTCGTTTTGAAGGTTCCATTTTTACACACAAACATTGTCCCAAATCATTAACTTTAATTCCTGCATTTTTAAAGCACCATTTATCCACAATGTTCTCATTATAATTTATGAGCTGCTTTCTTAAATCTGCTTCACACAATTTCATTGCATTTGATAATGTTTGAGCATTTTGTAGAATCAATATCAAATCATCATTTTCTTTCATCCAACCATACTCATTCATTCTTGTTATCCAATCTTTAGAGAATCGTTGGTCGTATCCACATTTCCACAATTTAATATCATACTCTGTGTATAATTTATAGAACCAATCAGCAACAATTGACAAATCAATATCATTACCTTCAGTAATTGTAACTAAGTTTTTATGTGCCCAGTCAGTATATCTTGCACCTGCATTCCAGTCATCAGAATCTTCAAGTTTTGATTCAGGTATAAAATACATCGTATAAATATATTTTTTATTATCATTTGGCTTCATCATCAGAATTTTTGCACATGTTAAGTCAGTTGTTTCAGAAAGGTCAACTGCACCCAAACATATTGAACCTCTAAAATCTTCCAAATCATAAACTAATTCATAATCATAATCTTCAAGATTTAACCAAGATTCTGCTGCATTTTGTTTTATATTAAAATCTTTTGATAAAACAAAAATTCTGTCAGCTTTTGATTTTCTTGCAAGGTCAATTTGCTCATCCAAATAATCCCACTTTTTTACAATTCCCAATGTTGGATTTGATTTCACCCAAGTATTTCGGTTTTGCCAGACTTCTTGTTCTGAATCTTGTGTATAAAACCAAGGCAAAAGCCTTTCAGCTGCAACACCGTCATCTTCTTTCCAAATTACTGCGCGAGCTTTTCGAAGTTCATCATCAAGATAACCATCAATAACAAATCCCTCTGTAGTGATATTGATAAATTTAGGATTGTCTTTAAGTGACTGTGATTGTTCAATTGATTTACCAATAATGTTCTCTTGCATTTCATGTGTTTCATCTATGATTGCAAAGTCAATATTTCTTCCTTCTTTGTTCTTTGTCCTATCAGACAATTTAAAGATTTTTGAGCCATTGACTTTGTTTCTGATGAAACGTTGATTTCGAGATGTGTCCAGATCATCTGGGTCAATCAATTGGCGCATTGTATCAATTGCATCGTATGTAATGCTTGCTTGATTGTCGTCGTTGCTGGAGCATACTATATCAGCTCCCTCGTTACCAACAATCAACTCACTTAAACCAAGTGCTGAACATGTTTCAGACTTTGTATTTTTACGAGCAATCAACAAAATGACTTTCTTGAACCTATCAAATGTAGTAGCTGACATTTTGAATGAATACACCGCCTCGATGAATGCCTTTTGCCACAACATTAATTTCATTGGTTTATTGTAGTATGGTGATTTTGTCAGTCGTACACAATTTTCCATGAAATCCATTCTTAAAAGAGCATCTGCTGTGTCGTAATAATATGCATCATTCAAAAAATCTTCTTTTAAATTCTGAAGTTCTTGCCAAAGTTCTTTACCAACTAATATTTCACCACACTCTATTCGAGCGTGGTATTCCAACAAGAAGCTGTTATCAGGTGTCCAAATTTTGCGTTCTTTAATCAGCATTTCTTGATTTCACCCATTTCCTCAGCGGACTTTCTTCATTGTCAGAATCTTCACCAATACTGTGTGAAATTACTTTTACAATATTGGTATACTGTTGCAGAAATTCTTTATAAAGCTTTGCAGCAGGCGTAGTTTTTTGAATTTCAGGATTATCAGGATGTACTTTTATCATTGGTAATTTTTCCAAATTTTCAAGTTGATTTTCCAAAAACAGCATTTTATCAATAAGAGGTGTAATTGTATTTGAATTTGAACTATTTACTAATTTTAACAATTCGTCTTTTCTTTCCATTTTTTAACACCTCTTTTGAAAACTCAAAACCAAAAATCTCGTTTTTTAGCTTTTTGTAAATTTTATG
>ERZ808274.107-NODE-107-length-47171-cov-5.120214_pt1 | contig 47171 bp, 40 predicted proteins | sample MGYA00521277_ERZ808274 | MGnify/ENA primary metagenome ERZ808274 (study PRJEB31516, sample SAMN03275597) | gut metagenome | biome: mammalia-associated habitat; material: feces | host: Papio cynocephalus | place: Kenya | collected 2012-07-28 ... | reverse complement strand
GATGGACCGCATGAAGTCGGTGGACGTGTTCTTCGACGAGCTGCAGAGTAACGATGATTCCACCGATGTGGGCGAGTCATCCCCCTACGCCGATGAGGCAACGCGGGCCGCTCCCAAGGCGGAAAGCAAAGCGCAAGACGGCCATGAGAACACGACCGTGAAGCGCAAGGCGAAGCCCAAGGCACAAAGCACATCCCCTAAAACAACAAAGCAGAAAAAAGGAAACAAGTTGACATGGTGGGTTGTGGCAATAGTTATTATCGCTGTAATTTGGTGTGGTCGTTCGCTTCTGAATATGGGCAAGGCCGATGAACAACAGCAAGTGGTGGCTTCAGACAAAGCATCTTTCTCGAATGGGGTGCTGAAGGTGGATGGAGTAACCTATGATATGGTACTGGTCAAGGCAGGAACGTTCACCATGGGGGCGACGCCGGAGATGCAAAACCCCGATGTTGTTGAGAAACCTGCGCACGAGGTGACGTTGACAAAGGACTATTACATCGGTAAGACGGAGGTGACGCAGGCGCTTTGGCGGGCGATAATGGGTACTTCAGAATTTAAGGGCGACAACTTGCCTGTAGATAGCGTCAGCTGGGACGATTGCCAGCAATTCATCAAGAAACTGAACGCCCTTACGGGGAAGAGCTTCCGACTACCGACGGAGGCAGAGTGGGAGTTCGCTGCGCGGGGCGGCAACCAAAGCCGCCACTTCCAGTATAGTGGGAGCAATAGTTTGACAAATGTGGCCTGGTATAAGGACAACAGTAACGTCAAGATCTCTAACCATCAAGATCTAACCGGTTTTCTTGCTCGGCTTCCTAACTTCTACCGGCTCAACAAAAGCTTGGAAGCCATCAGCAAACGCGCGAAAGCCATGAATAATGACATAGAGAAACGCTTTGCCAGCATGACTATCACCGAGATACATCCCGTGCGAATAAAGCAACCGAACGAGATAGGGTTGTATGACATGAGCGGCAACGTGTGGGAGTGGTGCAATGACTGGTATGACAGCTACAGCAGCGACGCCCAAACCGACCCCAAGGGACCTTCTAATGGGTCTGGCCGCGTGCTCCGGGGCGGTAGCTGTGGCGACAAAGCCAGGTACTGCCGGTCGTCGTTTCGTGACCACTGCGCCCCCGACGGCCGCCGCAGCTTCCTCGGGCTGCGCCTTGTTCTCTCCGAGTAACAACTTTTTGTGGAGCTTTCCATCTCATTTTGAAGTGGTAAGCTTATGCGAGCAGGTCGGGCATCGTTCCCAAGAGGGGGCGTTGCGGAGCAGCCCCCGAAAGGAACGAAGCACGTCCTGCGAGCATAAAATACCGGCTCTGCCGGTCGATTTTTGAAGAACTCATCCAAGATGACCTTTACTACAACATCTTGAGGTGAGGCCTTGTCGTGGTTGCGATGAGCTTTATAGGATGCGTACGTTGCTTCTCTGGAATGGCTACGGATGCAACTGCCTTGTTCCTTATTTGAAATCTCTTATGACATGAAGAGTGAGAGTGCGCCGCTGATAGCGATGTAGGCGTAGGAAACCTTCTTCACGATATCTGTGGAAAGATGGTGAAACACTTTGCTACCCACCCATGTGCCCAAGGCTACAGCCACGATGCCATAGAGAAAGGCGTGGCCGACGGCTGCCGTGAGAAAACCGTTGTGGATTCGGAAGCCGAGCATCATGATGTTGCCCAGGAGAAGATAGGTCATCGTCAGCACCACATACTCATCTTTGTCCTTGGAGCAAGCGAGGAAGTAGAGCACTGCTGCAGGGCCGTGCATGGCGAAGAGACCGCCCATAACGCCCGAAATTGTGCCCATGGTGATTTGCACTGGTATCGTTGGACGTACCTTGACGTGCTTGCTGATAACGAGAAACCAAAGGCTGGCGACAATGAGCATGACACCGAGAATGCGCTTGAGCAGATGGTCGTCAGCCACAGAAACGAAGTAGATGGAGGCACACGATGAGACAATGAAGGTGATGAGGATGGGGGTGAGCTTGTGCCAGTTAATCTTTCTCCAGTTCTTGCACGTCACGAAAACCGATCCCACCATGGCAAGAATGCCCGAAAGGGTGGTCGCCTCACCGTAGGATGGGAGCAGATAGGGCAGCCAGGCCATTGTAAACACGCCAAAACCAAAGCCACACACCCGCAGTACGAATGCACCGACAAGGCTCAGAATAAAAATAAGTATATCGTTCATAGTTCTTTTTTATTACAAATCGAGTATAGAAGTATTTTGTATGGCGACAACAACACATCAGCATGGGGGTGTTTTGCTTTTGCGTGGGGATAGTCTCTGGGGTGTTGGCGGGACGCTTCGTAACATTCCGAAGTAGGAAAGAGCTTTGATGGGGTAGGGACATCACTGATTCCCACAAGGAAAGGGAGGCAATGGCAGACCATATAGGTGATGGTTCGTCATTGACTCCCTTTACATGCTGTGGGAATGGACGATGGAATCAGAAGCGATAGCCAATGGTGAGCAGAAGTTGGCTGCGATTGTTCTTCACCTCGCTAACCGTTCCGATATTGTCCTCAGCCGAAGATTCATGGTCGATGTAGTCGGCAAACGGATGGAACTCGCCCTTCTGCGTACTATATTGGTACGCCAAGTCAATGTTCCAGTTGTTCACATTGTAACCCAATCCGCAGGTAAAACGGTTTGTTGCCTTCCAGTTGGTGTAGTCTGCGCTGCTGCTATAATAGATGCCAGGGGAGTGAACCAAGTTGCCGTCAGCATAAACCCCCTTTACGCCCTGCTCGTTATAGTGTGCGCTCTCATAGTTGTAACCTAAGCGGAGAGCAAGGCAACTGATTGGCTTAAACTCTGCGCCGAGCTTCAACAGGCTCACACCCTTGAGTGTTTGACGGGTATGCTCGTTCATGTCCACGTCATTGTGGGAGTAAGTCGTGACATCATCATAGTACCAGTCAATGCTCTGGGCGTCTATGATGCGGCTCTTCACGGTCGAGTAGTCGGAGTATTCGTAGGTAGCTCCGAGGGCAAGCTGCTTTCCGATGGTGTGTCCCAAGGAAAATCCAAACTTCCATGGAGTGAATATCTTGTAGTCGTAGGACTCTTGGTTGCCCCCCTCCGTGGGAGAACCCGTTATGGAAGTGTTGTAGTTGACAGTCAAGTCATACCACGTCGGAGTTTGCACATACGCACCAAATCGGAATGGAGAACTCTCTATGGGGCGAACAATAATTCCCAGCTTGAGGTCTATGCCATCGCCATCTACAGTCCTGGCATCGGTGTAATGGACAGGGTAGTTGCGTTTTTCGCCCACCAAATTCTCGGTGTAGATTCCCTGGTGACGGTAGTTTACGTCCTTGTAGCTGGCCGTAAAGCCAAGATACACCGCATTGGAGAGGTTCGCACTGATGTTGAAGTCGTAATCGCCGATGTAGCCATAGTGCTTACGATTCATCTTATAGTCAGCGGCAGGATAGTTATAGACGTCCTTTCCGTCCATGCCAAAGCCTTTCACGTTGAGGTAGTCAGCCCCAGAGTAAGCGCCGTCATCGTCAGCAAACGCACCGTTGCGTATCTTTTGATACGTCAACTTGTTGGAAGAGGCGTTGCTCAGTTGGTTGGCGGCACCGAGCAAGAAGTCGAAATTTTTGCTTTTGTGGTAATTGAAGCCCATGTTGATGAATGATTTCTCCGATGCGCGTACCACATAGACGAAACCCACTTGGTCAAAACTGGCGTTGGTCTTGTTGCCTGTGACCCATGAAGGGGCGTTGCCCTGCATCACCAGTCCGCCAGAAATGGCGAGCTGGCTGTGTCGGAAGAGACCGATACCTGCAGGATTGGAGGACATGGTACTGATGTCTGCGCCCAACGCTTCCATCGCGCCACCCATACCCACATAGCGCGCCGTACCGTTGAGATCGCTTCCTGTGAGCTTCTCATTCTCGTAAGTCTCCTGAGCGAAGACAGGAAAACTCGTCAGCGCGGAGGCTACTAAAAGATATTTTACTTTCATTGCTCTTTTTGTTGTTCTGAATGATGAATCCGTTAAATAATTTAGCAACCCGCTCTCAAAACCCTGAAGGTGGCGAGTCCTAATAAGCCAAGGTTAGGCTCTCGATACGTAGTCCTTTCCAATCGGCCCCATAAAGTCATGTTTCATCGGCTGTTCGAGCTGCTGTATCCGCACTTTGGCTTTTGGAGACTTTCGATATTGTCCAAGACAACGTCTCGTCTTTAATCATAGCATTTTCCCATAGAGGATGCCAACTTTCTTTTGCTGCTTATCTGCGACCACCAAAGCTGCCGTGACTTCCACCGCCTCCACCACGGTTTCCTCCTCCAAAGGAGCCACCGCCGAAGGAGCCACCGCCACCAAACGAGGAGCGACTACCGCCAAATGAAGAGTTGCTGGGGAAGGACTGTTGTGGAGAAAACGTACGAGAGTTATCGTCCCGATTGGGATTATAGGTGCGAGAGCCGCCAAATCGGCGGTCGTTCTGAACTCCATTGCCATCTTGAGATGTTCCCGATGGTCGAAAATTGGAGTTGGGGCGCGGCTGTCCTCCAAAAGATTCATGGCGCGAAGGACGCTGCCCGAAGTTGCGATCGGCGTGCGCAAAGGAATGGTTACGCGTGCCATAATGGCCTGTCCGCACAGTGACTGGGCGCCCCCAGCCCCAGAATCCCGGGTAATTCCATCCCCAATAGCTTCCGCCCCAGCCATACGGCCAAGTCCATGAGGCATAATAAGGCCAGCTCCACAAACTGTCATAGTACCACGGTGAACGCCATCCCCAGTTCCATCGGTCAGCATACCAAGGGTCGTACCAGTAGCTTGAGAAGTAAGGATCGTACCAGCCATAGAAGTTGTCGAAGCGTCCCATGCGCCGACTGTAGGCGAAATCGTCGTCGTCGTTAAACTCATAAGAGTTGCTGAAGGGATAGATTGTGTCGGTCGAATATGTGCCATCAGCGGCATAGAACTCAATAATGTCGTTGCCGAGGGAGTCCTTACCAATCTTCTGATAATAACTTCCAAGCGTATTGCGACGATTGTATTCGTCGTCGCTCATATCAATTCCACTGTAATATGGCGCATCATATTGGCCTGTCATCGTACTCTTGACCTCATCTTTATCCACGGAGGGATTGAAGTAAAGGTCATCCTGTGCCATCATTCCAAGAGGAATGGCGGCGAAGAGAACTGAAAATAATCTTGCCTGTTTCATATTTTTGTTCCTTTCTTGATGTACATTATACATAAATGAAAGTCCAAAAGCGGCATTTCCCGTCTTTCACTTGCTATGACTGACGGCCGAAAATGCTCTGCTTAGAACTTCTAAATGCGAAAATACCATCTATTTCTTGTGCAAATGTACGGATTTTCCCTAATCCTTGATGGGTTTTTCCCTAAATTTTATAATTTTGCACGCATCTTTTAACAGAAACAAGACCAATTCAATACAACAGCGATGGCATATATAGAGATAACCTTTACGATTTCCCCTGACAGTGAGACGGCCCGCGATCTCGTGTCTGCCCTTTCGGGTGATTGTGGTTTGGACTCTTTTGAGGAACGCGACGGACATTTGGTAGGCTATGCCGTTGCTGATCATTTCAATCCCAACGAGTTGCAATCCATACTTAACGACTTTCCTCTGCATGACGTGAAAGTAACTTACACCATGAAGAAACTTGCAGATCAAGATTGGAACGAAGTGTGGGAAAACAATGGCTTTGCACCCATCGATGTGGATGGCCGCTGCATCATCTATGATGCGAAGCGTGGATTGAGCAAGAAGGAAGGCACCCCAGCCCTACGTATTGGTATTGATGCTGTGCAGGCTTTTGGCAGCGGCACACATGAGACAACCCAGTTGGTAGTCGCCTCACTTCTAAATATGGATCTGAAAGGAAAGCGAGTGCTCGACTGCGGTTGTGGGACGGGCATCCTGGGAATAGTCGCTGCTAAGCTGGGTGCTGAGGAAGTGGTAGGCTTTGACATTGATGAGTGGAGCGTAAGAAATGCCCAACACAATGCCAAGTTGAACGGAGTAAAAATAGATGTCTTCGAGGGCGACAAACAAGTGCTGAGTCATGTGAATGGAATATTTGACGTTATCTTGGCAAATATCAATCGTAATGTGCTGCTTGCCGATATGCACAGCTATGTCGAGGTGCTGGCTCATGGAGGCAGTCTTGTCTTGAGCGGCTTCTACGAGATGGATGTTCCGCTGCTTGAAGAGGTCGCTAATCGATTGGGACTGGTAGTGAGTCAGAAGTCTGATCGCGGCGACTGGTGCTGTCTCTTATTACAACGACCTTCCGCTCAGGAATAGTGAGCTGCCTCAAGTCGTAGTAGCTGCCGTTGTAGATATTGAGGTCAACGTATGTGCTGATGCCGGGAAGACGTCCCGCATCGGTGTGCTGCCAAAATTTCCAAGCTCCCCGATACCCCATCTTGGACACATAATAATGGGCAATCCAGTAAGGGTATCCATCAAAACGAGTGTCGTTGAGGTATTTTTGCTTGAAACCATAATAGGTATAAATGATAGGCTTCACCTGAAAATAGTCTTCTACGATGTGAAGCCAGGTGAGAATATTGCGCTGAAAGTCCTCCGTGCTAAGATTAGTGGGCTTGGTTTCCACATCGAGGACAGGCGGAAGATCGCCTGGTTCGAGTCGTACCATCGCCGTGAAATAATAGGCTTGCCTGCGGGGAGACGACTGGTTACTCCAAAAATGATATGCACCACGGATGAATCCCGCCTCCTTGGCATTGGAAAAGTTTTCAAAAAAGTTTTTGTCGAGGTGACTGTCTCCCTCCGTTGCCTTTACAAAGACAAACCGAATCGGGTCGTGAGTGACGAGCGCGTTGCGCAATCGGTGCCAGTTGATGCTTCCTTGATGATGGCTTATGTCAATGCCGTGTATGGAATACCCCTTTGGATAATCGGGATCACCATAGATGGCGCGCCACCGAAATCCAGTGGGAGCGACAAGAAATGAATAGAAAAACCAACAATAGGCAATCATTGCGAGCAAGCCTACAGTCCATCTTACCCTAACGGAAAGCCGGCAGAATGATCTGGACAATCGGTAGATGAGATGGAGTGGACTCATATTCTCAGGTTAAGGTGGAATGATATGGTGCGGACTTTGCCTTTGTGGCGATGGGGTGGGGTAACAACAGACCTTTCAACCGGCCTCTCTCATCCTCATTGTTCACCTCTGTAATAACGAGGATGAGAGAAGGCAGTCTTAAATTCTTTTACTATTGCGTTAGTATTCTGTCTTCATGCTCCAACATCAATGTGCGGGTGGTTTGGTCGCAGACTTCTGACGGTCCCCAGTATTGCACAGGACCTGGATAAAGATAGCATGTCTTGCGTGCCCATTCCTCTCGCTTGGATGCAAACTCCTGAAATGGTCGACCATTTAGATTGACGAGAGACTTGCGGATTACGGGGTTATGCTTTCCATTTCTGCGTTCTATGTTCATCATCATCGTCATGGGAACACCCCCAGGTTGCCAGTTTTCTGATTTGTCCGTAAGGTTTTTCACAATAGCCATATACCCAGTCTTTCCACAGGCAATAAGCATGGCTGCGCTCGTTCCGAGTGCATAGCAGTAATCGGCATCAAAATTGGAAGGTGCCGCACAGCGTCCTTCATAGCCAAAGAAATGGTGTTGTGCAGCATACTTTCCTACGAACCGCCCTTCCTTTTTCCACTCAGTAAGTTTCGCTCCTACCATCTCTGAAAGTAATTTTTCAGTTTCTATTAGCGACACGGGGACGTTTCCGTGAGGGTCGCGGTCAAGAGAAAGCTGGAGAGCCACGTCTTTTGTCAGGGTGGCAAAGGTAGACCGGTTCTTTCCTGACAGGTGATTGAGTATGTAATCCCATTGTGCTTCTTCGTCAAGGTTACGATACTCGTCACCCTGGGTAGCCAGCAATTCATTGAGTTCCCTAATTAGTCGTCCGATGGCTGGAATAAACTCTATCAGCCCTTCAGGCACCAGTACCACCCCAAAGTTGTTGCCTTGTGCGGCACGATGTGCCACTATCGTGGCGATATATTCCACGATGTCATTCAAGGACAAATCCTTCTGCTTAATCTCTTCTGAAATTAAACAAATATTGGGGTGTGTTTGCAAAGCGCATTCCAGAGCAATATGTGAGGCAGAGCGCCCCATGAGCTTGATAAAGTGCCAGTATTTACGTGCCGAATTGCAGTCGCGCTCAATGTTGCCAATTAACTCCGAATAGGTCTTGGCGGCCGTGTCAAAACCAAATGAAGTCTCAACCTGGTCGTTTTTCATGTCGCCGTCGATGGTTTTGGGGCATCCGATTACCTGCACCCCATAATGCTTGGCGGCATAATACTCGGCCAAAATGCAGGCATTTGTATTGGAGTCGTCGCCTCCGATGATAACAAGTGCATGGATATTAAGTTGTTGGAGAACCTCTATTCCCTTCTCAAACTGCTCCACTTGGTCTAACTTCGTTCGTCCAGATCCTATCATGTCGAAGCCGCCAGTGTTGCGATATTGCTGCAAAAACTCTGCCGTTATCTCCTTGTAATTATGCTCCACCAATCCACTGGGTCCCATGAGGAATCCATAAAGACGGTTTTCGGGATTCAGTTTCTTCAAAGCATCAAAGAGACCGCTGATGACATTGTGCCCGCCAGGAGCCTGTCCTCCTGATAGGATGACACCGACGTTGATCCTTTTCTCAAGCATCTCCGTGCCCGACTCAAAGCTAATAAGCGGCAGGCCGTATGTGTTGGGAAACAATTTTTTGATTTCTTCCTGATTGTCCACGCTATTCGTGGGCTTACCTTCTTTTACCTTGACAGCACCACAGAGAGCCTTTGGCAGCTTTGGCTGGTATGCAGCTCTCCCATTCTGTAAAGCGCTTATTTCCATAGAACGTATCTATTTGTAATGACTAATCCTGCTTCTTGACTCGAAGCTGTATTCTTTTGCAAAGTTATATTTTTTTTGTTGGATACCGGCAAGAAACCAGTTAAAAACCAAATTCAAAAAGTTTTTTCCTTCTATTGTTTGCCGTTCAGCTTTTTTTCTCTATCTTTGAACCATTAAAAGCATTCAAAATTTATTTAGAAACAGAATTATGGCAAAAAGAAGAGAACTCAAACGTGCAATAAACTACATTTGTAGTGATTTGTTTGCGGAATGTATGGCAGCGTCATTATATAATAGTACACCCAACTCTGATGACGTAAAAAACTTGCTTGCCTCCATCCTTGCCATGCACAGCAGTTATGTTTGTCGTGTTTCGCATGTGGAGCCAGGAATGAAGGCCAGCGTTTATTTCAAGGATCTCACAACCCGTTTTCATAAGGATATCAACGCCTTGATAGACCAGATTAACGCTCTTCATTAGTCGAAGATGCCTTTTGGCGGAGGATTGTTTGTCATATAGAAGACCTTACATTATTTGCTTAGGTCTATTTTCCTCCATATTAATATGATTTAAGGAGCAGTAAGTCCTCGCATAGTCAATCATTAGGAGTCTGATTCAGGATTGGCTCTAAAGATGGATTTACAATGTGATGACTCCTCTTGAATCATGTTTGAAAGTTTTAGGGTCAGTAGAAATTATATTTGCAATGTTAAGCAGCATTTGTAGATTTTTGCTTTATCATCTCATGGGATGGAAAAAGGAGATTGTCACCCAACTTCCCAACAAGGGAATTATATGCCTTGCTCCCCATACCAGCAATTGGGACTTTGTTATCGGTATCCTTTTTTCGCATGCCGAGGGCTTCAGAAGCAACTTCCTCATGAAGCGGGAGTGGTTCTTTTGGCCACTGGGGCCTATATTTCGTCACCTCGGAGGCATCCCTGTTTGGCGGGATCGTCACTCTTCGCTTACCGACAAATTAGCGGAAACGGCACTCAAGGCCAATCAGTTCATGATTTGCGTCACACCAGAAGGAACAAGGTCGTTGAATCCTGATTGGAAAAAAGGATTTTACTTTATTGCCTTAAAGGCCAATCTTCCCATCATTTTATATGCCCTCGACTACGAGAAGAAACTCATTGTATCAACGAAAGTGATTGTCCCTACGGGGAATGTAGACAAGGATATGCGTGAAATCAAATTATATTTCAAAGATTTCAAAGGCAAGAACCCCGATAAATTTACTGTGGGAGAGATCTGATGCGATTGCAAGCGTTGCTATTCCATATCCCTTTAATACATCGAAGAAGCTCGCTTATGTCTCTATCTACTTTTGAGGAATTGTCATAAAGAGAACAACTATGAGACTCATTCTACATAGAAAGATGTTGGCAACACTGTTAGTCGCCGCCTTGTTTTCCCCATGCTCTGCCCAGATGATGGCTTGGGGAAAGATTCACTACAAAGGAAAGCCTTGGGTTGAGAACATCTCACGTCCTAATACTATAAGCTTAGGACTAAATGGGCGACATCTTTCTTTGTGGGCAAGTCATGGCCGCTACTACGATATAGGTAAGGGAAAGTGGTGTTGGCAACGGCCTTATCTTTTCTGTACAACCGAAGACCTGTTTACTCAGACCATCGTAATTCCCTATCTTATTCCCATGTTGGAAAACGCAGGGGCTGTTGTCTTCACTCCTCGCGAGCGAGATTGGCAACGCAATGAGGTGATCGTGGACAACGATCAGCGCACGAGTGGTTATAAAGAGCTGTCATTAAAGCAGAGTTGGAAGCCTACAGGAAATCCGGGCTTCGCTTTTCATCTTGGCAACTATGCCGATCTTGAGAATCCCTTTGCGGCTGGGACTGCTCGCCAGGTCAAATCCAGGAAACGTAGGAAGGGCCTTTCGGAAGCCAGTTACCAGCCTTATTTCCCCGAGGCTGGACGCTATGCGGTCTATGTAAGTTACCAAACCTTGCCCCAAAGTGTTGAAGATGCAGAATACACCGTCTTCCATAAGGGTCAAGCCACGACATTTCATGTCAATCAACAGATGGGTGGGGGAACTTGGGTTTATCTTGGTACGTTTGATTTCGACAAGGGTTCGAGCGAGTACAATCGTGTGGTACTCACCAATTACAGCCATTCAAAGGGTGTGGTGACTGCCGATGCCGTCCGATTTGGCGGCGGCATGGGCAACATAGTGCGTGGCGGCAGTACCAGTGGTTTCCTGCGTTCGCTTGAAGCAGCCCGCTATTACACCCAATGGGCTGGTGCCCCCAGTTCTGTAGTGAGTCGGTTTAATCAGAGCAACGATTACAATGACGACCTAAATGCCCGCTCAGCCATGTTGAATTGGCTGGCGGGGGGTAGCCCATACGTTCCACATGAAGAGGGAAAGGGGGTGCCTCTCGAGTTACAGCTGGCGGTACACAGCGATGCAGGGTACAAGTTGGACAACTCGTTGGTCGGTACTTTGGGAATTTGTACAACCACGGCTGACGGTAAGACGACCCTTGGGTCGGGCATCTCTCGTGCGGCGTCAAAGGAGTTTGCCACTGAATTGGTGGAAAACGCACAGCGTGATATTGAGGACCGTTTTGGGATATCATGGGCGACGCGCTCCGTATGGGACAAAAATTACAGCGAGACGCGTTGTCCTGAAGTGCCTTCTGCTATCATCGAGACGCTTTCACACCAGAATTTCACAGATATGCGCTATGGTCTTGACCCTAATTTCAAATTCACTATGGCGCGTTCTTTCTACAAGACCATACTCCGCTACACCGCTCGGATGCATAAAACGCAATATGTCGTCTCTCCACTTGCACCTTCACATTTCCGTATCACCATGACGAAAGGTGGAAAAGTGCGTCTGGCTTGGTCTGCGACAAACGATAAGACGGAGCCTTCTGCACGCCCAACGTCCTACAACGTTTACACTGCTGTTGAATCAGGTGACTTTGACAATGGCGTGAACGTGCGTGGCACAAACTATGAAATGAAGCTGACGCCAGGCTTGGTCTATAATTTCAAGGTGACGGCATGTAATGCAGGCGGAGAGAGTTTCCCCACCGAGGTGCTCTCTGCAAGCCATACTTCTCGTGCCAAGAGAACCATTCTGGTAATCAATGGATTTCATAGACTTTCCTCACCAGCTGTAATCAATGGAGACTCTTTACAGGGATTTGACTTAGATGAAGACCCAGGAGTCAGTTATGGCGTTACGGCGGGATGGGCAGGCCATCAACTCAATTTCGACAAGACGAAGTATGGAAAGGATGGTCCGGACGGGTTTGGCTACTGCGGAAGTGACTTGGAGGGGCGGTTCATTGCGGGAAACGAGTTCAACTATGTGCGGACACATGCTGATGCCATTGCTATGGCACAAAAATTCAATGTCGTAAGCTGCTCTGTCGGAGCGGTAGAGCAGGGGTTGGTCAGTCTGTCTGACTATGACTGTGTAGATTTACTCCTTGGATTAGAGAAAGACGATAGCCACAGCTTGCTCCATTATAAGGCAATGTCAGCAAGGCTTCGAAGCCTTATCGCAGATTATCTTTCCTCACATCATGGTTCCTTGCTCGCCAGTGGTGCGTATATTGCATCAGATGCAAGTAACGATGAAGAGCAACAATGGCTTGCCAATTATCTTAAAACAGCCCTCAATGGAACTAACCTTGACCAGTCGGAGGAGCTGATAACAGGGCTGGGGCGCTCTTTCACCATCTATCGCCAGCTCAATGAGCATCACTATGCTGCTTGGCATCCTGATGTCGTGCGTCCGGTAGGGGCGGCTTTTGGCGCAATGCAATATGCTGATGGAAGATTGGCGGCCATTGCTTACAAGGGAAACGAGTATCGAACGTTTACAATGGCATTTCCTTTCGAGTGCATTAAGGATGCCAAAATGCGCGACACTCTTATGCAAGGTATCCTCAACTTCTTGATATCAAATACTAATACTTCTAAAAGATAAAGAATCATGGCATACAAAATCAAGGCTAACGCCTCTGGCACACGCATCATTGAGGTGACGGACGACCACCTCGCAACCCTCCACAAGTATGGTTTGCTCAATCATCTGGTCGATTCCAACGGTATCGTCAACGAGGCAGTTGTAGAAAAATTGAAACTCCATACCCGTTCCTTGCTTGAGTCGGAGCACGGAGCGGATAAAGCACTTCTCGACCTTTGTCTCGATGTGGTGTACAATCAGAACATGAAGGCCATTGGGCTTGAACATCTCATCCAGCTCTACAAGGAACGAGGACGACAGGCAAAAGTTGCTGAGGAAGCAGAAGAGTAATAACCAAGTTCTCCTTTCTGCACATGATACAGGATTCTTGCTTAGCGGAAGCACCATGGGTAAGTTTTCCTATCTCTTATCACGTTATAAATAATGACAGCAAAATTAAGCAACGACGAGACGTCCCATCTACAACTAACCGACTTCCTCCCTACGACGAAGAAAGAATGTGAGCTGCGTGGATGGGACGAACTGGATGTTATTCTCTTTTCTGGTGATGCCTATATTGACCATCCTTCATTTGGTGTAGCTGTAATTGGGCGCACATTGGAGGCTGCAGGCTATCGCGTGGCCATAGTCCCGCAGCCCGATTGGCATGGCGATTATCGAGATTTCAAAAAGCTGGGGCGACCACGCTTGTTCTTTGGCATAGCTCCAGGAGCCATGGATTCTATGGTAAACAAATACACAGCCAACCGCAGGCTTCGCTCCCGTGACGAGTATTCTCCAGATGGAAGGCATGACAAGCGGCCAGAATATCCTACGATTGTTTACACCAAGATTCTGAAAGGAATCTTTCCCGAAGTCCCCGTTGTGCTTGGAGGCATCGAGGCAAGTATGCGTCGCCTTACTCATTATGACTATTGGAAGGATTGTCTTATGAGGTGTATCCTCTGCGATTCAGGAGCTGACCTCCTCATCTATGGCATGGGGGAAAAGCAGGTTGTAGCAATAGCACGTAAGTTGGAGGAAGGATGTACAATCCAAGAAGTGCGAGATGTGCCGCAGACAGTTTTTCTGTCCAAGCCCAGCGAGATCCCTGGAGGAATCAAAGACGATGACATAGTGCTCCATTCCCATTCAGAGTGCCTAAGAAACAAGAAGTGCCAGGCCGAAAACTTCCGGCACATAGAGGAAGAGTCCAACAAACGCCATGCAAGCCGTATGTTACAAGAGGTTGACGGGTTGTACGCCGTTGTCAATCCGCCATACCCACCTATGACAACCGAAGAACTCGATGCTTCATTCGATTTACCCTATACCCGCTATCCTCATCCGAAATATAAGGGCAAGACGATACCAGCTTTCGAGATGATCAAGTTCAGTGTCAACATTCATCGCGGCTGCTTTGGGGGCTGCGCCTTCTGTACCATTTCTGCCCATCAGGGCAAATTCATCTCCTGCCGTTCAAAGGAAAGTATATTGCGCGAAGTACGCAAGGTGGTTGATATGCCAGGTTTCAAAGGCTATCTCTCGGATCTCGGAGGGCCTTCGGCGAATATGTACGGCATGCACGGGCGTAATACAAAGGCGTGTGAGCACTGTAAGCGTCCCTCGTGTATCCATCCACAGGTTTGCCCAAACCTCGATACGAACCACCAAAAACTGCTCGATATCTACCATGCCGTAGATGCATTGCCTGGTATCAAGAAAAGCTTCATTGGGTCAGGCGTACGCTACGACCTGCTGCTCCATCGGGGAAAGGACGAAAAGGCCAATCAGTCAGCAGCGGAATACACGCGTGAACTTATCACCCGTCATGTCAGCGGACGCCTGAAGGTGGCACCCGAGCACACCAATCTCCATGTGCTCAACTTGATGCGCAAGCCGTCCTTTGACCTCTTCTATCGATTCAAAGCTGTCTTCGACCGTATCAATCGTGAGGAGGGGTTAAACCAACAGCTCATCCCTTATTTCATTTCCTCCCACCCTGGATGTCATGCCGAGGACATGGCAGAGCTGGCTGCGATAACCAAAGACTTGGACTTTCATCTCGAACAGGTGCAGGATTTTACACCCACGCCGATGACGGTCTCTACTGAGACATGGTATACAGGGTACAATCCTTATACCCTTGAGCCTGTGTTCTCGGCCAAGACAACAAAAGAGAAACTCGCCCAACGCATGTTCTTCTTTTGGTACAAGCATGAGGAGCGACCTGCCATAGAGCGCGAGTTGCGCCGTCTGGGGCGTTTGGATATTCTTGAACGCCTGTATGGTAGCGTTGCTCCATCGCCAAAATGTCACAAAGGAAATAGGCGACATGGTGATAAAAGACAAAAGAATGCTGCCGATACTTGTCGTCAATCATATAAAGATACTTCCCATTCTCACCAACAGAGTCACCAGTCACGTCGTAACACACCGTCGATGGAGTGGGACAACCAACGACACAATGCTAAGAACAGGCACAGGTAGAAATTCATCCGTCCAAAGTGCAAGTGGTAGGTGTGTTATATTCTGCATATTCAAATATTGCAGAAACGAATTAGAACGGTTTTGACTTTCCTCTCTAAAGTGCACAAATTGAAATATTTCGGTGCCGAGAAGTCGGTTGGCAAGATTCAATCAAAAAGGCAATGTGCCTCTAAAATGAAAATGTGCTGTCGTGTACAAGGCTACAATATATTTGAGGAACGGAAAGTTGTAGAAGGAGGAAACGTATAGTGAGGATGGAGCAGCTCATCCGGTAGCGGAACACTTTTTCGTGGATTGATGGACTTATAGGCAATGCCTGTCTCAAGGTAAGAGCTGATAAATCTATGATTTTCACCTCAAAGACTGCAATTTTTAATTTAAAAACTTAGAAAAATAAATTAAAAACAGGAAGAAAATAAATTAAAAATATGGAGAATTTGGGCTGAAAAGCCATCTCAAAGTTAAAGCATTGTTTTTCAATGGGTTATGGTTGAGATGTTGAGTACTGAAAAGGCGACGTTTATTATTAAATCCAATCGGTCCATTAGATTTGGGATAAAATGAACTTATGGCTAAATTCATGTGTCGTTTTACTTTTTATGATGAGCTCTCTATAATATGAGTGAAAATATTTTCGGGGCCAAACACAATGATATTTCCTGTTAGTAATGTTGCAAAATTCGACAGAAATAATTAATTTTGCATTCGTGAAAGAGATTGAGCGCCATATAGAGTCGTTGCTTTTGTACAATGATTGTGTCATTGTACCCAATTTAGGTGGGTTTGTGGCTCATCATGTGGGTGCACATTATAGCGAGGGGGAGTGCCTTTTCTTACCTCCCACTCGTCAGTTGGGCTTCAATCCCCAATTGACAATGAACGACTCTTTGATGGTTCAATCTTATGTAGATGCCTACGACATCAGCTACCCTGAGGCATTGGCTCGTGTGGAACACGAGGTCACACTGCTCCATAAGGCTCTTGAGGAGAAAGGTCACTGCGAGTTTGATGGTTTGGGCACGCTTTATAAAAATAATGAAGGTAAGTTGAGTTTTGCACCATGTGAGGCTGGCATCCTTACGCCATCACTTTATGCGCTCGATAGCTTTGAAGCTAAACCATTGAGGACCTTGTCTGAACCGCAGTCAACGGCATCCTCTACGTCACAGGCAGTTATCGTTACTCGGGATGAGAAAAGTGGGCAACGCAGGCTGAGCGTCAGCCTACGCTCACTTCGTCATGCGGCCGTAGCAGTGTGTGTGTTGGCCATCTGTGTGTTTGTCATAAGCCCGATGAGCATTCAGAGGTCTGACATGGGCAAAGTACAGAGCGGAATGTTTTCCTGCTTATACGAAAGCAATTCAGGTGAAGCAGCGCCTAAGACGATGAAGCTCTCCGTAGATAAGAAAAAAGAATACAAGGTCAAAGAAGATAAAAAGCAAGTGTGGACCATAGTACTGTGTACTCATGTACCATTGAGCGGCGCAGAAGTTTTTTGCAAGGCTTTGAAAAATCAGGGCTTTAATGATGCGCGCATACTTGACCATGATGGAAGCATCAAGGTGGTCTATGGAAGTTACGCTTCCGAGGCGCAAGCTCGCACGGCTCTTCAAGGTATTCAACCTAACCGCTATTTTAACACGGCTTGGCTGCTCAACGTAGCGAAGTAAACCACTTTTCCGCATTCCAATATAATCATATTCTATGAAACGAGTTAGATGCCCAAAATGTGACGAGTTTATAACGTTTGATGAAACCCAATATAAACCCGGTCAACGCTTAGTATTTGTTTGTCCGAACTGCTCCAAGCAATTTGCAATCAAACTGGGTGTCTCTAAACTTAGAAAGACTCAGAAGGAGGAGAATAATGAGGTCACATTTCCCGCATCGCCCTATGGTAGCATTACGGTAATAGAAAATGTTTTCCACTATAAACAGGTAATCCCCCTTAGCCTTGGTGAAAATACCATCGGACGCTATCAAAAAGGTAATCCCATCAATTGTCCAATTGAAACAGTGGATCCCAGCGTTGATTTGACCCACTGCCATATTGATGTGTCTCGCGATAAGAACGGAAAATTGAAATATGTGCTTCGTGATGGTCCAAGCTATACCGGAACCTTCGTTGGGACAGAGTTGCTTGGTGATCGTGAGCGGCGTGTCATCAGCAATGGTAGCCTATTCACCTTAGGTGCAACTACCATCATCCTTAATGCTGCTGAATAGCGCATTATTGCGAATAGCGCATTATTGCTTCAATCATCATAGCAAGAAGAATCAAAAATACTTTTTGTTATAAATGTAAAGCTAAAATCAGAGACCCAAAAGACTTTTTTCTTCTATTCACTTGATGTTTTTATGCCTATGGCAGTATTTCTTTTGGACTTGATACTAAACAAGTGGCACCATGTTGAAGGAGAAAGTCACGGTCGCGAAATCCCCATAGTACACTGATGCAAGGCAGAAGGCTGTTGTGGGCAGTCTCTATGTCCACATCGCTGTCGCCGATGTAAACAGCACCTTCTGCTCCTACCCCCATTTGCCGCATAGCCTCAAGTACCGTGTCTGGCGCAGGCTTTTTGCGAATACCCTCGCGTTCTCCGATGGCTACCTCAACAGTATACGGGAAAAAGTGGCGTGCCAGCTCCTGTGTTGCTGCATAAAACTTGTTGCTCACGATGGCAATATGCTTTCCCCTATGATTTAATTCTGTAAGTAGTTCATTAATGCCAGGATATGGCGCGGTTGTATCAAGGTTGTGATGAAGGTAGTGTGTGCGGAATGCCTGATAAGTTTCATCAAACTGTGGGTTATCCAGCCCATCTGGTATGGCACGTTCCATCAGCTTCTTTACTCCGTTGCCGACAAACAACCGTACTTCTTCTAAAGTTCGTTCGGGCATCCCCATTGTGCGAAGGGAGTAGTTGACGCTGGCAGCAAGATCGTGGAGCGTGTTGAGAAGGGTTCCGTCCAAATCAAAAATATAGGTTTGATAATCTTTCATTTTATGGTTTTAATTCTTTGAAAATGATATTTTTGTGTGATGATACTGAGAAGTTGGTGTGCCAAATCACTACTAATTATCTTTCTTAACTGATTATTCGATAGTGTGGAGTGGGTGAGCACAAATCATGTTATTCTTATTTTTCATGCTTCTTATTGCTTATCTTTGTGAATTTCAATGTCACGAGGAAGTAGAATCAGCGGCGATGGAAGCCCAAAGATGTAGTAAGGGGAAGGCTTAATTCAATTCTATCAGACAGAGTTCCGAAGTTGAGCACGTTTGACCAAGTTGTTGTGGCAAAAGGCTTTGCCTTCCATTGACTGTCTGCACGTTCCAAATCTATATAGATTTCATCATCGTTGCTCTGTCCTACGAGGTACCCAAAGAACGTATAGGCGTTGCGTTCTGACTCCCATCCAAGGTGATAGCCGTGTTCGGAACTGTTGGCATCCATACGGAATATAGTGTTAGAATCAGTGTATTTCACGTATATGTCTCCGTTTTTAGTGTCAATCCACCAGACAAAGTTAAGTGCTTGAGTGTCCCCTTGTTCGTTTTTATCAACCTCAACACCCTGTCCAGCATAATCTTCATTTGCAGTCTCCCTTCTATAAAATGTCATTTCTACCTTATACTTCTCTGATACACGATTGGGAGAACCTGGTTGTGCATTGTCTGCAGTATAGGTGTAAACCATATCCCCTTTCCAGCGTCCAATCAATACTGCGACCATTTGGTCTGCGTCATTGCCCCCATTGTCAGGATATTCGTCTGGCCAGTAGTTATTACCATCACACCAAGGTCCTTCGTCATCACAACCTGTTACAACAAACGGAAGAACCACTAAGGCCATCATGGCCAACAGTTGGGGTAAGTTTTTGAATTTCATATTCTTTATATTTTGATGAATGTTATCAAAGGTAAGAAGAACTTGTGGAATAAGATCGGGATAAATCCCTATTTCTGAGGGCAGAATCCCTATTTAGCCGTTTCGGTCTTTCTTCCTTGTACAAGCCTTTGCGAGTAGAGATCCCTATCATAGCTGTGGTTGTAACCTTGGTCTTCGATTCGTTGAAGTCTGAAATAGGATTGCTTTCCATCACCTCCGCCAAGGTAACCAGAGAAATAGTTGTCGTCAAGGTAGAAGTTGTAGATGTACTCATCGTCCCATGCACCCTCATAGTGAAGCCTCACTGTACGGCCGTCATCTATCACCCACCAGTCAAATCGTTGCGAATAACGGCTGTAACCAACATAATCAATCTCCCATCCTTTACCCGTGCGGGAGCCTGGCTTGCCCTCAAAGTGCCAAACTGAATAATAAGTTTGGTCATAATTGCCCCAACGGTCTTGGTAAAACGTCGTGGAAAGTTGTCCTTCCCATGTGCCCCAAAGCATCATGGCTGTTTCTTGATCGTCATCACAACTGCTCATCAGCAACCCCAAAATGAAAAGGATAAACACTGGGCATAACGTAAATCTTAAATATTTCATAAAGTCTTTGACTGCTTCTTTCGATTGCAAATTTAGCACTTTTAAGGATATGGGGCAAGCTTTTCAAAAATTAATTTGTACTTTTGCAATTAGTAATTTTAATTTTACACAACGAAACGAAAATGAGAACTGTATATGAATTCTCTGTAAAGGACAGGAAAGGCAAATTAGTTAGTCTAAGAGAGTACTCCAACGAGGTTTTGCTTATCGTCAACACGGCAACCCGTTGTGGATTTACTCCACAATATGAAGATTTGGAAAAACTTTATGAGAAGTACCATCAGAGCGGTTTTGAAATTCTCGATTTCCCTTGTAACCAATTTGGGCAGCAAGCACCAGGTACAGACGAAAGCATCCATAACTTCTGCAAGCTGACTTATGGCACTGAGTTTCCACGTTTCAAGAAGGTAAAAGTCAATGGTGAGGATGCCGATCCACTTTTCAAGTTTCTCAAAGAGCAGCGCGGATTTTCAGGATGGGACGAGACACACCCAATCTATCCTGCTCTTGAAAAGGCACTTTCAGCTGCTGACCCAGAGTACAGGACAAAGCCTGACATAAAGTGGAACTTCACCAAGTTTCTCATTAATAAGAAAGGACAGGTAGTTGACCGTTTCGAACCTACAGCTAAATTCAGTCTGATAGCCGAGGAAATTGAAAAATGGCTTAAAGAATAATGTCGCTTTGCAGTTAATGGATAGTTACAACAATAATGACAGAACGGACAAATACTATGGAACACGTTAAAGTTCTCATCATCGGAAGCGGGCCTGCTGGCTATACCGCCGCACTCTACACGGGACGTGCCTCACTTCAACCAGTACTCTATTGTGGTCCGCTTACGGGAGGACAACTTACCCAGACCACGGAAATAGAAAACTTCCCAGGCTATCCACAAGGAGTGGATGCTAACCAAATGATGCTCGAATTTAGGGAGCAAGCTGAACGCTTCGGCGCAGATATACGTGATGGTGAAGTCGAAAAATGCGACTTTTCACAACGTCCCTATCATGTGAAGTTAACTGATGGAACTCAACTCACGGCCGATACGGTTATTATCTCCACAGGTGCTTCGGCTAAATACCTTGGTCTTGAAGATGAGAAAAAGTATGCAGGGCAGGGAGTTTCGGCCTGTGCTGTTTGCGATGGTTTCTTCTATCGTAAGAAGGTTACAGCTGTTGTGGGTGGTGGTGACACTGCTTGTGAGGACGCTCTCTATTTGGCTAATCTTTGCAAAAAAGTTTATCTTGTTGTACGAAAACCCTATCTGCGTGCCTCTGAAATAATGCAGGAGCGTGTGAAGAGTAACCCGAACATAGAAATTCTCTTTGAGCATAACGCCATCGGACTATATGGAGAGAATGGTGTCGAGGGTATGCACCTCGTTAAGCGCAAGGGTGAACCAGACGAGACTCGCTATGATTTGCCCATCGATGGTTTCTTCCTTGCTATTGGTCATCAGCCTAACACAGCTTTTTTAGGTGGACAGATAGACTTGGATGAGATGGGCTTTATCAAAACTAAAGGTAAGTCACAAGCTACAAATGTGCCTGGTGTCTATGCGGCAGGCGATGTATGTGATCCCACGTACCGTCAGGCTGTCGTTGCTGCAGGTGCTGGATGTAAAGCTGCTTTGGAAGCGGAGCGTTTTCTTCAGACGCTATAGATAACTTTCTTAGGGACGGTTCATATTAGCGGGGGGCGCAAACCTTAAAGTAATGCGATGCTTCCTTTGCACTGCCAATCTCTGTAGAGAAATAATAGCTGAAGTTCAAACTTTTTTGAGTATATTAATATTAGGGCAGAATTCCTTGTTTGGAGTTCTGCCCTGATTATAAGACCTTAGTCAAACGTTTTACCGATAGCGATTATAAGCGTCATTGGACACGAGAAGTTAGGTCGTGAGCATCATAAGTCATAAGATCAGATGATCTCGCTCCAGTCCTCTTGTGCCTTGCGCAGATAGCTCTGATAACGTCGCTTTGCACTTTTCTCGGTTTCGGCAAAGAGCTCATCGGCTTCCTCCTTGAATGCTTTCTTCAATGAAGCGAAGCGCACCTCTCCCATGAGATAATCTTGGAACTTCTCCCAATTTGGAGCCTTAGAATCGAGTGTGAATGGATTTTTGCCCTCCTTGGCATTGTCAGGATTATATCGCCAGAGATGCCAGTATCCACATTCAACGGCAAGGGCTTCCTCATGTTGGCTGCGTCCCATACTGCGGCGGTCGCTCCGTGTTCCCTTGATACCATGGTTTATACATGGAGCGTAGGCTATGATGAGTGACGGACCATTGTAAGCCTCGGCCTCGCGGATGGCCTTTAACGTTTGCTCGTTGTTAGCTCCCATGGCCACCTGGGCAACATAAACGTAACCATAGGTGGTTTCCATCAAGCCGAGATCTTTCTTGCTCACGCGTTTACCACTTGCTGCAAATTGAGCGATAGCACCAAGTGGGGTAGCTTTAGACGACTGACCGCCTGTGTTGGAATAGACCTCAGTATCAAGAACAAGGATATTGATGTCTTGTCCTTGAGCCAGTACATGGTCCAGACCACCATAGCCAATGTCATAAGATGCGCCATCTCCACCAATAATCCATTGTGAACGCTTCACGAGATAATGGTCGAGTGTTTGCAGTTCCTTACAGATAGGACAGCCTTTCTCTGCTCCTGCAGCGATGAGAGGCTTCAGTTCTGCAGCAGCCTTCTTCGATTCTTCTGAATCATCCATGCTTGCCACCCAGTTGTCTGCAGCAGCAATCAGTTCTTTCGGAGTGTTCTCCTGCGATTTAACATCTTCGAGTAAGTGGCAGATGCGTTCCCGCATCTTCTTGTTGGCAAGTGTCATACCCAGGCCAAACTCGCAGAAATCTTCGAATAAAGAGTTGTTAAAGGCTGGGCCTTGACCCTTTTCATTCTTCGTATAAGGCATTGATGGAACACTGGCTGAGTAGATGGAGGAGCATCCAGTAGCATTTGCCAACATCTCACGGTCGCCAAAAAGTTGGGAGATGAGTTTTACATACGGAGTTTCTCCGCATCCAGAGCAAGCACCTGAGAACTCAAAGAGTGGTTGGGCAAATTGAGAGTTCTTTGCATTCTGCTTGATATCGACAAGATTCTGCTTTGACTTCACGTTGTGAACAAGATACTCCCAGTTCTTTTCTTCTTGTTTCATCTCTGGTGCATCGGTATTGAACGGCACCATCTGTAGTGCTTTCTCACCTTTCTTTCCAGGGCAAACGTCTGCACAGTTACCGCATCCAAGGCAGTCAAGAACGGACGGCTCGATGCGAAAATGCATACCTTTCATGGCCTTCGGTGCCAGCATGTCTATGGTCGTACCATCAAAGTGGGCTGCTTCATCGTCATCGAGGACGAACGGACGAATGGCAGCATGGGGGCAGCAATATGAGCATTTGTTGCACTGGATGCAGTTTTCTGGATTCCATTTAGGTACAAATGCTTCCACACCACGCTTGTCGTATGCAGCCGTTCCTGAATCCCAATGGCCATTAGCCGTGCCAAACTTCACAAAGTCCGACACCTTAAGCAAGTCACCGGCCTGTGCATTCATCGGACGAACCACCTCCTTGATGAAGGCCGGTGCATTGTCTTCAACCATTGGATCATCGGGCAGTTCTGCCCACGCTGGGTTCACAGTCAACTTTTTGTATTCTCCCCCACGATCCACAGCGGCATAATTGAGGTTCACTATATCCTCTCCCTTCTTGCCATAAGATTTGACGATGAAAGCTTTCATCTGAGTAATTGCAAGGTCGATAGGGATGACCTGCGTAATACGGAAGAATGCAGACTGAAGGATTGTATTGGTACGGTTGCCCAATCCAATCTCCTGGCCGATTTTCGTTGCATTAATGTAATATACATTAATGTTATGCTTGGCAAAATAACGTTTTACTTTATTGGGGATAAAGTTTACCAACTCATCGCCATCAAAAATGGTATTCAGCAAGAAGGTACCGCCGTTGCGGAGACCGCGTGTCACATCATACATGTGGAGGTAGGCCTGAACGTGGCATGCTACGAAATTTGGTGTGTTTACTTGGTAGGCAGAATGAATCGGTTCATTTCCGAAACGAAGGTGTGAGCATGTAAAGCCACCAGACTTCTTTGAATCATAAGAGAAGTAAGCTTGGCAGTACTTGTCGGTGTTGTTGCCAATGATTTGTACGGAGTTTTTATTTGCTCCCACTGTACCATCGGAACCAAGTCCATAGAACTTAGCCTCAAATAAGCCTTCGTCTCCCATTGGTATCTCTGGCTCCTCGGGCAGTGAGGTAAATGTGTAGTCATCGATGATTCCCACGGTGAAGTGGTTCTTTGGCTCAGGCAGCTCAAGATTTTTATAGACCGCCAAGATTTTTGCGGGAGTAGTATCGCTTGAACCCAAGCCATAACGGCCACCAACTATAAGCGGATGTCGTGGATCATCGTAGAGTGCGGACTTCACGTCAAGATATAAAGGCTCTCCTTCTGCTCCTGGCTCCTTCGTACGGTCGAGAACGGCAATGCGTTTTACCGTTCCTGGCAGTGCCTTGCGCAGAAAATCCACAGAGAATGGACGATAGAGATGGACTGCAACCATGCCGACCCTTTTGCCTTGTTTCATAAGGAAGTCGATGCACTCGCGGGCTGGCTCTGAGGCCGACCCCATGAGTACAATGATATTCTCGGCATCAGGCGCACCATAATAATTAAAGAGGTGGTATTCACGGCCTGTTATCTTTGAAATTTCAGCAAGGTGTTTCTCTACAATTTCAGGAACTGCGTCGTAGTACTTGTTGCAAGCTTCGCGGTGCGTGAAGAATGTTTCTGGATTTTCAGCCGTACCACGTGTGTCCGGACGTTCTGGGGTCATGGCACGATTACGGAAGCGCTCAATCCACTCGGGATTGACGAGTGGACGGATGTCCTCCATGTCCATGGCTTCCACCTTGTGGTATTCGTGTGAGGTTCGGAATCCGTCGAAGAAGTTGATGAACGGCACCTCGCTTTCCAAAGTGGAGAGATAAGGGACTGCAGAGAGATCCATGACCTCCTGTACCGAGCCAGAACAGAACATGGCAAAACCTGTTTGGCGGCAAGCCATCACATCTTGATGATCACCAAATATACATAGCGCATGGGTAGCCAGAGTTCGAGCAGTGACATTGAACACGCAAGGTAGGAGTTCTCCCGCTATCTTATACATATTCGGTATCATGAGTAGCAATCCCTGAGAAGCAGTGTAGGTAGAGGTCAGTGCACCTGCCTGAAGGGAACCGTGAAGAGCACCTGCAGCTCCCCCCTCTGATTCCATTTCCTGAACTGTGACCGTCTGTCCAAAAAGGTTTTTTCGGCCTTTTGCAGCCCATTCATCGACGTGCTCAGCCATCGGAGATGATGGGGTGATGGGGTAAATGGCCGCAACTTCCGTGAACATATAGCTCACATGGGCTGCTGCGGTATTACCATCACAAGTCATAAATTTCTTTTCCTTAGCCATTTTGTTGAACTTGTTAAATGAAATTGCTTTTATTATAATGCTTTTCTATCTTGATTCTTTTATTGTTGTAAGCAATGACTTTTCAGTATAGGAAGCCGAAAAGCCACAAGGGTATATTCCGCCCTTTACCGTTCGCCATTCCGTGAGTGGCAACATAATACATCTTATTATCCCCTCTCGATTTCATATCACTATCATTTTCAGAACAGATACGAACACTTATATTATTATCAATACGATAGGCATCGGCTTCTTGCGCCTTATATATTTTGTGTTCTTTGCGGAGCTGATTGATGAAGAATGAGTTGTAGACTTCCCGTTCGCCAAAGTTATGCGGATATACCGTATAAATAAGGTTTGGATTGTTAACAACAACCATGGCAGGTTTTTTGGGAAATACACCGCCTTGGTGGTAGACAATGTTTATTAACCGTGCATCCGCCAAATACTTGATGTAATTCATTACTGTGGCTCGACTTGTATCGATAGCCTCTGCAAGTTTGCTGATATTGGGTGATTTGCCTGATTCCATTGCCAAGAGATAGTACAGCTTTTTAATTTTGGTGAGATACTTCAATTCTATCTGTTGTATAAGCAGAATGTCGACCTCAATCATCATGTTCATCGTTTTGAGCAGGTTCTCAGAGTAGTTGCATTGTTCCTGAAAGAAAGGATAAAAGCCATGATGAAGATACTCTTTGAACAAAGTGGCCACATCTGCCATTTTCGTCACCTCGCTGGCGATATTCTCATGCTCATGGAGAATTCTCTCCAAAGAATGAGGAATAAAATGAGCACTTCTCTTTAGGTTGATGTACTCGCGGAAAGAGAAACCACGCAGGCTATAGCAAGATACAAGTTCGCCAATCATGGGGTCATCACGTAACTGCATGACACTTGAACCCGTAAATATTATTTGCAACATTGGGTAATCATCATAGCAACGACGCAATTCTTGACTCCATTCCGCTTTCTTGAAGATTTGGTCTATAAGTAATATACGACCTCCTTGTGCATAAAACTCTCCTGCAAAATCGTGTATTCCACGCCCTTGAAAGTAGAAGTTATTCATATTGATATAGAGGCATCTGCGGTCTCGAGCATTAAAGTGCTCCTTGACATATTCCAGAAGAAAGGTCGTTTTCCCTACACCACGTGCTCCCTTTATGCCTATCAAGCGACTATGCCAATCAATCTCGTCCATCAGGGTGCGCCTGACGGAAGTGTGCGTATGCTCTACGAGATAGGTGTGTGTTCTGAAAAACGCTTCCATGCTTCTATATTCTTGCAATACTGCAAAGTTAATCAATATTTTTTGATTTGCAAACTCTACATTGCAAAAAAGCACTTATTTTACTTATTCATATTTTTTGACCCGATACAAGAACGTATTTCCGTCAAAATTGTTAACTTTACAACCAATATCGTATGAGACTTTACATTTTTAATCCCGAGCATGAAATAGCATTAGCTCATGGAAGTCCTTTTTTCACGGCTCCTAGGGCTGGGCGTTTGCTTCGTTCCGACCTCGGGTTTCTCCCTGCCCTATGGGCTATGGGAGATGACATCGTGTGGACAGACAGTCCACAAAAGGCTTTAGAAGCAACATGCAAATTAGGAGTTGAGGTTCCCCCAAGATTATTTGCCGATACACGCATGATTAAGCGTGTGGTAAACCAAGTTGATGGTGTGGAGCCCTGGGGATGGGATGCTGCTATTCATCAGGAACTATTGCGACTTGGTGTGAGAAAGGAGGTAATGCCAACGGATGAAGAGTTGGAGAGAATAAGATTCATTAGTCATCGTAGACAGGTAAATGTTCTACTTGAAATGATGAGGCTAACAAATCTGAAAAATAAAATAGTAGGCGAATGTATTGAAATAAATAATGAGGCCGATTTGCTTTATCAACTGAATTTAAGAACTAAGGCTGTTTTGAAAGCACCATGGAGTTGTAGTGGACGTGGTGTTCGTCTGGTGACAACGCCCATCGATAGCGTAGTGTATCATTGGGCTAAAGGAATCATCCATAGCCAAGGAAGCATTATGCTGGAACCATGGTACGATAAAGCAACCGATTTCGGCATGGAATTTTTTGTCGATGACACCGGCATACACTATCAGGGATTGTCACTTTTTAATACCAATAAAACAGCATACACTGGCAACATTATTGCATCGGAGGAAGCCAAACGGTCATTTCTTGCCCAACAGATTTCGCCCAAACTGATTGATGAAGTCTGCGAGGCAATTCTATTCGTCTTTCCACAGTGTTTCCCTAATTTTTATTATGGCCCATTCGGAATTGACATGATGGTCGTGAAGGATAAAAACGACAAAAAGTTTATACATCCTTGTGTTGAGATTAACTTCCGCAGGACAATGGGGCATGTCGCAATAGATCTTCAAAAACGACATTTGAGAAAGAAACACGCCATGAAAATTGCATTTGAAGGAGGCCATTACCATCTAAACTTACTATAACATGTGAAAACAATACTCCCTTGAAACCAAATCATTAGGTCGAAATAGACAAGAAAATGAGTAAAATTACATCTTTCCGCTCCTTGTCATTGTTTCTTTCTGCATCTTGCTGCCGTAAGTGTTTCGCCATAGCCACGCCATGACTTCAACACTCATGTTGCAACTCGCTCGAAAGAAACAGCAACCCGAAAGGAAACCTAATGACTAATTTGGGTTAGATGCAAAGCTCAGACTTTCATTAGTCAAGGCTTTTTCATTTCCAAGTACTGCAACTAAGGGAGCGAGGTTACAGCATGTATTTGATTACTGAACCACTATACGCGTTAGTCTGGATGCAAATTGGGGTTCCTCTTGTCCATGAGTCCATCTGCTTTTCACCTGTAAGGAGGTATATGCCCTCATATTTTCCTTCCTTTATGTGTAAAAAATCAAAGACATGATCAGGTATAAGTACCTTTGAAAACCTTGGCTCTGAAGAAAAGTTTATGCAAATAAACAAAAGTTCATTGCCATTTTTTCGAAGAAAGGCAAACTGTTCTTTGGGGTTAAAGTTACACGATTCCCCATTTACGTACATGAGGTCAAACATATCCCCATCACGCAATGCGTCCTCTTTATTAGCGAGATTTAGAATGCGTTGATATTCACGTTCTAATTTTAATTGACCTGAAGAAAGAGTTGAACGTTTAAAAAAGCCTCGGTAAATGCTTTCTACAGTCCAATAGTCGAAGATCGTGCTTCGGCCATCGACCCCTGAAAATCCTTCATCGTCCATTCCACGTTCGCCAAACTCTTGTCCCGCATAGACCATTACAGGGTTGTTGCGAAGCCATGCGCATAGCATCATACCAGGAATGGCCTTCTGAGCATCACAGCAAAAAAAGTCTGACGCGATACGTTGTTCGTCGTGGTTTTCGAGAAAGTAAAGCATTTGGCTTCCTATATCATCGGTGGCTTGCCATTGATTCGAAATGTCGGAGGCTGCACGCTGCTGGCAAATAACAGCCCGCAAGCAGTCGTACATTCCCACCTTATCATAAAGGTAGTCAAAACCGCTTGATAGATAATTTCTATATAGACTGGGATTATAGACCTCTCCAATGAGAATGATGCCTGGATGAGCTGCCTTGAGCCGCTGTGAAGCGTAGGCCCAAAATTCTGTTGGAACCATCTCAGCCATATCGCAACGGAAACCGTCGATTCCCTCGTTTGTCCAATAAAGCAGTATGTCGGTCATTTTCTTCCAAGTCGAGGGAATGGGATTGAAATGTTGTGCACCGTAATCAGAGTAATCTACCCCATAGTTGAGTTTTACCGTTTCGTACCAATCATTTGTTCCAGGATGGTTACAGAAGCAATCGTTACCCGTACATTTAGCTGGGAACTCTTCATAACCCTTCAAATCGAAATGAGGCATAAACGGTTCGTTGGGACAATAATAGAAGTTGTTCTGAGCGTAAAAGAACTTGGAGCAATCGTCATCCTCTCCTAAGTCACGCACACATAAAGGCTTCTTGACACTTTGATATTCACGTGCAACATGATTAGGGACAAAGTCAATGATGACTTTCAAGCCCGCCTCGTGTGTTCTTCTCACTAAGGCACGAAACTCTTCCATGCGACGTGTGACATCATTGGCCAAATCGGGATCCACATCGTAGTAATCAGTGATGGCATACGGTGAACCAGCTTTCCCTTTCACTATTGATTCGTGTTGGTTGGGAATCCCATAAGATGAGTAGCTTGTCGCCATGGCATGCCTAATCACACCTGTGTACCATACATGAGTTATGCCCAGACTGCGCACTTGGCGCAGTACCTGGGCATCTATATCATTCATCTTTCCCGCACCATTCTCCTCATAAGAGCCACTCCTCTTTCGGGTAAGATTCTTGTTGCCGAATGTGCGAGTGAAAATTTGATAAATGAAAATTCTTTTACTCTTCGAGACCATGAGCCTTTACGGTCTTGTCGATGCGGCCAATCATACCCCGGAGCGCTTTCCCTGGGCCACATTCGATAAATTCGTCAGCACCAGCAGCAATCATGTTTTGTACACTTTCCGTCCATCTAACGGAGCTGGTGAGCTGAGCTATCAGGTTAGCTTTGATATCATCTGGATTAGTGTGCGCCTTGGCATCAACGTTTTGGAAGACAGGACATTTTGGTGCGGAGAAGCGAGTTTTCTCAATAGCCTCTGCCAGTTCATCCTTTGCTGGCTGCATGAGTGGTGAATGGAAAGCGCCACCCACGTTGAGTACTAATGCGCGCTTGGCGCCTGCAGCTTTCAGTTTGTCACAAGCCTCGTTCACTCCCTCTATTGAGCCAGAGATAACCAGCTGGCCAGGGCAATTATAGTTGGCTGGAACAACCACTTTTCCACCTTTTGACACTTCATCACAAATTTCTTCCACTTTGGCATCATCAAGACCTATAATAGCGGCCATTGTCCCCTTGTTCTTCTCACAGGCTTTCTGCATGGCATTTGCGCGGGCTGCAACCAATTTTAATCCATCCTCAAAAGCCAATGCACCTGAGACTACGAGAGCAGAGAACTCCCCCAAAGAGTGCCCAGCCATCATGCTCTTTTTGAAGTCTTCATCAAGACAAGAGGCAGAAATCACACTGTCGAGAAACACAGCTGGCTGTGTAACCTTGGTTTCTTTCAGTTGCTCATCCGTCCCTGCAAACATTATAGAGGTAATGTCAAACCCCAAAATCTCGTTGGCTTGACGGAAAAGAAGACCTGCAAGATTACTTTTGGCATTGAGCTCTTTGCCCATGCCAACAAACTGTGAACCCTGACCGGGAAATACAAATGCTTTCATTACTCTGATTTAATTTACTTATTTACCTTGTTTTAATATAGCTGCAAAGTTACATTTTTTTTATCAGAAATAGGTCTTCATGAATAAAAAACTCCACAAGTTGTTCATGTCTAATCATAAATCAAGCTTCTAATTATTCGATTATCAATAGATTTATTGACTAAAAGAGTATTTAAGCTCCGAGCAAGGTCCTGTTTTGAAAATATTGTGTTATCTTTGTCCCCACGATGATTAAACTCACGCCCATACTTGTCTTGGGACGGCAGGTGATATTACGCCATACTCATCTCAAGCTGCTGGCCAGCATGTTGGTGTTGGTATGGTTCTGTGGCTGTGGCAGCCATTCATCGAATGAAGCCGAACATTGTAATGACTTAGCCTATTATTACCATTATAGAAATCTTGACAGTGTCAATACGTATGCTCATCGAGCTATCCGAGTGGCTGGGCATGACGAAAAAATCGTGAGCGAAGCGCTTAATCATCTTGCATTTGTTGCCATCATGCGGATGAACTATCCGTTGGCCAAGCAACTCTGTGATTCTATCTCCGCAATCAGCGATGACCAAATAGAACTGTTGGTCAGCGACATTCAGCAGATGCGTATTTGCCAACGGGAATCACGCAACAAAGACTTCTATGTGTCCTACCAACAAGCAGGACAACGGCTACGCCGCATAACCGAAGAATCCAACGAGCTGACACCACGTCAACAACGAAGAATGGTGTATGCACGCAGTGAATACGACATTGTGGCATCTACATATTTCTATTATGTAGGACTTGATCGTCAGGCTGTTCAAGCTATCAGTAGGATAGGAGAGGAGCAGATATCATCCGACACGGCTCAGCTCATCAATTATTTATATAGCTATGGAGCGGGGGGCATGACAAACAAGGGCACAAAGGGTGAAGTCAATCAACAAGAGTTCGATTTACTCATGCGAGCCTACCGTCTTTCCGAAGAATCACAATCCACCTTTTGGATTGCAAATACGCTTCAAGCCATTAGCGAACACCTATTACAAAGGCCTGATGGATTACGGCTGATAGATGACAATCCCCGCGACATCCGTCTGTTAAATGTCGACTCCATGCCTGACAGCCTTCTCGCTGGAAATCTCGCAGAGCGTTCCCTACGTCTTTTCCAGCGGTATGGAGATGTTTACCAAAGGGCAGGGGCATTGCGTACACTTGCCAACTGCTATTGGCAGATATCCGATTATCCTTCTGCGCTCATTTGCTTGCAAAAAGCGCTCGCTGAGGATTCTGTCATCAATCGTGCTCCAGACCTTGTGGCATCCATACGGGAACAGTTGTGCATTGTCTATTCTGCCCTTGATGACAAGCAAGCAAGCGACTACAATCGAAATCTATATCTCGACTTGCAAGAACAGACACGCCAAGACCGTTTTTATGAAGCGCGTGCTGACCAACTCGACCGCACGTCTCATACACTCAATGTCATGCTATCTTCCGTTGCGTTCATGATTCTTGTGCTGTTGGGGCTTTTAGGACTTTTTGCCTATCTACGCAATCGGGAAGGAAACCATGCAACACTCGCCCCATTACTAATCTCCCTGCAGCGATGGAAGGAGAAACAGAATGAACAACAGCACAATTTGAGCAATCTGTACGAGGAAACGGCTGAGCAGTTGGCAGTGAGCCAAACCCGCGTAATTGCCAATAAGCGACAGTATCTTGAGCAACGGGCAAAGGTGTCGCTCGTCAATGGCCTACTGCCACTCATCGATCGTATGCTATTGGAAATCAAACATCTTGTTGAAGACAAGGAAAATAGTGCGCTACGGAAAGAGCGGATGGAATACTTGACAGAGCTGATACATCAGGTGAATTTCTCTAATGCGATGTTGACTGAATGGATAAAGCTGCGCCAGGGGAAACCCTCAGTCCAAATAGAAAGTTTTCCCATCCAATCCATCTTTAACCTTATAGAAAAGGCTAAAACCGAATTTCGGCTAAAAGGAGTTCTGCTTCATATTGAGCCTTCCACGGCATGGGTCAAGGCCGACCGAGTGCTGACACTTTTTATGGTAAACACCTTGATTGACAACGCATTGAAATATACTGCCGAAAAAGGAAAAGTGACGGTGTCGGCTCAAAAGAAAGAAAACTATGTGGAAGTGAGCATTGCGGACACTGGTTGCGGAATGAACGAGGAGCAGCTTCAGCATCTCTTTGAATTTAAGCCGGTAACAGACGAACAAGTTTTTGGAAATGCCGTGCCCAGGCAATTTCATTCCCATGGATTCGGACTGATGAATTGTAAAGGCATTATTAACCAATACCGGAAAATAAGTCGCGTTTTCTCCGTCTGTATTTTAAGCGTAGAAAGCGAAGTGAGTAAGGGGAGTAGATTTTTTTTCCGTCTTCCAGCAGGCAAAGTGGCCAAAATGCTTGTGCTTCTAACAGTATTTGTGAATGGCTTGAAGGTTGCCGCTAAGCCCCTCACTACAACGCAGCATCGGCTTCTACAGCAAGCCTCACTCTTTGCCGATTCTGCCTATCAAAGCAACATCCGTGGAACATACCGCCAGACACTCCGCTATGCTGACAGTTGTTGCGCCGTTCTCAACCGTTTCCACCAGACACTGTGTGGCGACCACTCCTTCATGTCAATTACGGCTCACGGAAAATTAGAGATTCCTGAGGTAAAATGGCTTCGTGAGCGCATTCCAGTCAACTATGACGTGATACTCTCTATACGCAATGAAGTGGCGGTTGCGGCTTTGGCACTGCACGAATGGAAAATTTATCAATATAACAATCAGGCATATACGCAACTCTTCAAGGCAACGTCTTTCGACAAGACGTTGCCCAATTATTGCGCGATGATGCAACGTTCAGAAACTAACAAGCATATTGCAATCGTCTTGTTAGTTATTCTTCTTCTCATGATAGTCCCATCTTACTACTTCATATACTATCGCCACCGCATTAGCTTCTTGCTGTGCGCTGACCAAGTGCGCCAGCTGACAGAGACTTTGTCTTCTGAAATCCCGCTTGAAGATAAATTGAAGGCAGCCAAGGCCGTTGAAAGAGCAACTCTCCCATCTCTGCTCAAATCACTTGTGGAGCAGATCTGTACGGCGTTGAAGGCTACTGCCGATGTTGAACGCATTAGCCAGGATCGACTTCAAGAAGTAAAGGAACAACTTGAACGGTCTAAAATAGAGGATGAACGACTTCATTTGAGTAATAGTACACTCGACAACAGCCTTTCCGCCCTAAAGCACGAAACCATGTATTACCCGTCCCGCATAGCTCTACTCCTTGAGGAGGATGGAGAAACGAACTTGCACGATATACAGGAGTTGGCTTCTTACTACCGCGCTCTGTTTAATCTCTTTTGCATTCAGACTGTGAATCAGTTGTCGCTCGTTCCACTTTCTGGCCGTGTTGTCACCTTAAACGACGTAGTGCCTTCAGAGACCAAGGTTGTATCCTTTAAGGGCAGTAAACCGACCGACGGTAGAGAGGAGCGTGTCATAGGCGACGTAGAGATGTTGCGCTATCTTTTTGAGATTCTACAGAAGCAGAATGATGACAACCCATTATCGATAGAAATCGAATGTAAAGGAAAAGATTATCTGCTTTTACGCATTCCCATTGAGCGGTTGTGTGGCAATATCCATGGCCGTAATAGTTTATTTACGCCCTCCATGGATAATCTTCCTTATTTGCTTTGTTCACAAATCGTGCGGGATGATGGAGAACTAACCAACCGCCGCGGCTGCGGTATCGTAGCCCAACGGAAAAACGATAAGACCTATTTAGTAATAACATTGGCAAAATGGAAAAATTCAAAGTAATAATTGTAGAGGATGTGCCTTTGGAGCAGAAAGGAACGGAGGGCATATTGCACAACGATATTCCAGAGGCTGAGCTTGTTGGGACGGCAGCAAGTGAGCAGGCTTACTGGCGATTGGTCAAAGAGACACGTCCAGACCTTGTTCTTCTTGATCTCGGCCTGGGCGGTTCCACAACCGTAGGGGTAGAAATTTGTCTCCAGACCAAGCAACAGTTTCCGTCGGTGAAAGTGATGATTTTCACGGGCGAGATGCTTAATGAGAAACTTTGGGTCGATGCACTTGATGCGGGAGCTGATGGCATCTCGCTGAAAAGTGGGGAGCTTCTAACGCATGACGATGTCATGAGTGTCATGAAGGGCAAGCGGATGGTCTTCAATCAGCCTATTTTGAAGCGTATTGTGGACCGTTTCAAGGAGAGTGTAGGCAAACAACTGGCTCGCCAGGAGGCATTGATAGATTATGAGATTGACGAGTACGACGAACGTTTTCTGCGGCATCTGGCACTTGGATATACCAAAGACCAGATAGCACAACTCCGCGGTATGCCCTTTGGGGTGAAGAGTCTTGAGAAACGACAAAATGAACTTATACGGAAGTTGTTTCCTACAAACGGCAACCGCATGAGCGGAATCAATGCCACCCGCCTTGTGGTTCGTGCTCTTGAGTTGCGTATCCTCGACATAGACAACCTTTACCCCGATGAGTAACGTGCAAACTTCGGGCAATCTTTCCACAGCGAAGGCCATCTATGGGCTTCTGATTTGCTTACTTTTTACCACGCAATGCGGTGTTATCGTATTGTCATGGCTTCTAAAGGCCATTTGGCCTGAGTGGAATTTACGGCCTTTGCTTTCTGAGGAGGGAGTGCGTTGGCTCTTCGGACAGTTTACTTCCAACATTCTTTCGCCGTTGCTGGCGTGGCTTTTGCTGGGCATTTGTGCGTGGTCAGCATTTCGCGGCAGCCATTTGTTGGATGCACTGCAACGGATAGGAACTTGGAACTTCATGTCTTATCGTGAGCGTCTTGCGCTGCGCTGTGTGTTCTTTGAGGTGATCACAGTGGTGATGATTATGGTTTTGTTAACCCTTCCGTCCCATGCTATACTCCTCAATATTAGTGGGAGTCTCTATCCAAGCAGTTTCTCGGTCAGTATTTTTGCCGTCATTTGCCTGACAACTATAGCAACCTCGTTGACCTATTCAGCTGTGTGTGAGGATGGAGATAAGAAGGGCAGCATCTATTACCTTCTTGTCGGGAGCGCAGATTACTACTGGCCACTTCCCCTTTATTTCCTCGCACGACAACTTTGGTGCATGGTTGTTTATGTTTGGTGGTGACATTGGTTTTCAGCCCCTCATAGCGGTTCGTACCATAGGGGCTGTTTCGCCTCACAATATAGTCCATATTGCAGTACAATATAGCCTAAATCGCATGGTCATTCAGCCTCTTTTACAAGGCTAAACGGACCCTATTGCAGAGAACATGTCATTTGGAGTCATTTAAGGTGGGTTCTATAAATTACCACCAAAAAAGATATAAATGAAGAAGGGTTACATTTTGCCATCTTTTGGCCTCTTTTCGGCTCAGAGCGCCACCTTGTTCGGTCGTATAGCCTGCTATACTTTCTCACTCGCTGACGCTCTGAGCCGAAAAGAGCCTCAAATTCTGACAAAGCTAATTTATAGAACCCACCTTAACCCAAATCATTAGGTTTCGTCCCGGGTTGCCGTTTGTTTCGTGCAGATTGTCACGTAAGTGTTGAAGGCATAGCTGGGCTAAAATACTTACGACAACAAAATGCCGAACGAAACAGTGACAAAGGGCGGAAAGAGGGAATACTTCTCCTTTTTTGCCTATTTCGTTCTAATGATTTGAGTTCAAGGGAATGCCTTGTAACTAAACTCTTTCATCCACCCGTTTCAAGAGCCATTCGTCCTGTTGCGCAATGCTCATGTGGCTGTTGTCAAGAACAATCGCATCTTCTGCTTTACGCAATGGCGACACTTCACGATGGCTGTCAATGTAGTCACGCTCCTGAATATTTTTCAGAATACTTTTGTAGTTTGCCGCTTGTCCGTTGGCGTTTAGCTCCTTATAGCGACGTTCTGCGCGTACTTCAGCTGAGGCTGTGACAAAGATTTTCAGTTCCGCTTGTGGAAATACGACTGTTCCTATATCGCGGCCATCCATGACGACTCCCTTTTCTGCTCCCATAGCCTGTTGCTGTTGGACCAATTGTGCACGCACAAAGGGTAGTGCGGCTATGATACTTACTCGACTCGACACTTCAAGGCTTCTGATTTTTCCTTCCACATTTTCTCCGTTGAGGAAGGTATCCGCATGTCCGGTTTCTGGATTGAGCCGGAAGTCGATGCTTACTTGAGGCATCAGTACTTTCAAACGTTCAGCATCCAACTTGTTTTCCGCGTAAAACAGCCCCTTACGGAGGGCAAACAGTGTGACGGATCGGTACATAGCCCCAGTATCTACATAGATATAGCCAAGTTTTCTGGCCAATTCTTTTGCCATGGTGCTTTTTCCACAGGAGCTATATCCATCAATGGCTATCACAATCTTTTTCATATTTAATGTGCAAATTAGAAACTATACCCCAAATTGACTATAAGGGAATGGCTGCTCACATGGTACTTCCCATAAGCCACGTTGAGACGGAAACGCTCCAAATTGAGACCTGCGCCAAAGCTGAGTCCAGCTCCATGTGCGCTTTCCTCGTCACCTTCCCCTGTCTGCATCTCTTCAGCACGACGGAAGTTGTAGCCCAGTCCCGCCCAAATGCTTTCAGAGAAAAGGATGTCCGCACCCAAGCAGATATGGTTTGCGAACCTATATCCATAGTGGGTCATGTCAACCAACGTAGCGGAGACACGCACGGGCAGTGCTTGAAAAGTTTTGCTCACACCCATTTGCAGGTCAAACGGCATCTTACCAAAATCGTCATGATAAGCTTTAAGCTCACCGCCAAGGTTTTTTGCGACAATACTGAGTGACCATTCGCGATTTGGCATATACCAGTTGATACCCAGATCAACTCCGACGGCCATTGAGGTATAGTCAGCTATGTGTGAATAGACATACTTTGTGGTAATTCCTCCGACGATGTTCCGTGCCAGCTGGTAGGCCATGGTGCCTTCCAGTGAAAACTCATTGGCAGAGAATGTGCCCAATTGCGTGCCCGAGGCATCGGTTTCCTTCATTGAACCATAGTTGATATATCTTATTCCGCCTGATAAGGTAGATTTTTGAGAGAGTACTTTCGTATAGGATCCGCTCGCAAAGCTGACTCCACTCATATAATTCATGTAATTTAGGCCCACCGTCTGGTCAGTGACAGAAGCTGACAGAGCAGGATTGGAGAATACGAGCGAAGGATCATCCTCGATGATTGTGATGTTTTCGCCGCCCAACGCTCCCGCATGCGCACTAACAGGAAGGCGCAGAAAGTTGTATTCTGTTTGGTTTTCCTGCCCACAAACAATTGAGGGCATAACACCAAACAGGAGGGCATAAATCACCTTTTTCATTTAATGTATTCTAATTTCAGCACAAAGATACGGCTTTTTCAAATATCTTCGCTATTTTTGCAAGCGTAAAAACAAATGAAATCCGTCTTTCTTGTATATAACGGGAAATGATGGTATTTAGTGTTTGGGTAGATTGGAAAACAAGAAAACAAAACGTGCGGATTTGGAACAGCATCGCCTGTTAGGCTTCCTGCTGGGAGTGGTGGTGGCCGTGTCTCTGGTTTATACATCATTGGAGTTTTCCACAGGAGGTGATTTCATGGATACCCCGACAAAAATCGACCTGAAAAAGTTGCATCAAGATTCCACTATGATGGTAGCCACTGACCGTGAGGATGACGCAACAGCCCAGAAGCCTGACAGAAAACAGAATGTGAAGGATTTCCTCAACGTCAAAGTAGCAGAACTAAACCGTCCCGACGCTGCAACCAAGGGCGTGGAAAGAGCAGAGGAAAACGAAGAGGAAGAAAGTGGGGGAGAGGAGCTTCTTGACGATGTGTTGCCCGTTGATAAGCCACTTGATGAACACCCGACGCTGTTGCCCCCTTTGCCTCTGGCAGTCAAAGAGCCGCCCCCCGTACCTGTATCCGAGCCACAGGACAGAAAAACCTTGCATGTATTGGCCGACACACCGACACCTCCCGGAGGGTGGGTGGCGTTTATGAAGTGGCTGACTAAAATGTTGTCTTACCCCAAACTGGCAGCCGCAAAAAAACAGGAGGGCATTGTCTGTGTTTCTTTCATGGTTGAAGCGGATGGGATGGTGACGAATATACGTGTGAAAAAATCGGGTGGGGGACAACTGGACGCTGAAGTATTACGCGTTTTTGGACGTATGGGACGCTGGAAGCCAGGTATTGACCACGGCAATCCGTGCCGGTCAATGGTAGAAATTCCTGTCGTATTCAAACTTTAGACCTCGGCCTTATCTGTTTCTATGTCTTGGAATGGGGATGGGGGGCTATAACAATTAAAAATGATACACAATAAACAAAACTGAAACAATGCTTACTACTGATGAAATTTTGAATTTGGTTAATGAACGTTTAGCTCAAGTGGCTGTAGGACGGACCCCAAAAGGGCTGTATGAGCCCATACGATATGTTCTATCCATGGGCGGGAAACGCATTCGCCCAACGCTGATGCTGATGGCCTACAACCTTTTCCGTGAGGACCCCGAACGCATCATGACATGTGCTTGTGCGTTGGAAACATATCATAACTATACCTTGTTGCATGACGACTTGATGGACAATGCCGATAAGCGGCGTGGTAAGCAGACTGTGCACGTGCGGTGGAACGAGAATCAGGCTATTCTTTCAGGTGATACGATGCTTCTTATAGCCTATCAAATGATGGGAGTGTGTCCAAACAACAAGCTTAGACAAGTACTTCAGCTATTTACCCAGACGGCCATGGAAATATGCGATGGACAACAGTTGGATATGGAGTTTGAAACAAGGACGGATGTCAAAGAAGATGAATACATAGAGATGATTCGCCTGAAGACAAGCGTTCTACTTGCCTGCGCGATGAAGATAGGAGCTATTTTGGCAGGAGCATCTGAAGAGGATGCTGATAATCTCTATCATTTTGGTGAAAAAATAGGTTTGGCTTTTCAACTCCAAGATGACTACCTTGATGTGTATGGTGATGAGAAGGTTTTTGGAAAGGCCATTGGTGGAGACATAACCTCTAACAAGAAAACTTTCCTTCTCATCAATGCTTATCTCCATGCTAATGAGTTGCAGCGGAAAGAGTTGGAAAAATGGATATCCATGGAGAAGTTTGACCGCAAATTGAAAATACAAGCGGTTACGAAACTCTATAATGAGCTGCACATAGATATACTGGCAAAAGAAAAAATCAACCAATATTTTAAAGAAAGTGAGAAGTATTTGGCTGCAATAAATGTACCAAATGCACGTAAGAAAGAGCTTAAAAACTATACTTATCGGATGATGCAGAGAAAGAAGTAGTATATTCGGAGCGTTTTTCTATGATTAGGAAATCATCCGTTTTATACTTTTTATACAGAAAAGAACAAAAAAGTATGACCGTCATTGACACTCATGCCCATTTGGATGGCGAGGAATTTCGGGAAGATCTCCCTGCTGTCATCGATCGTGCCCAGAAGGCAGGTGTGAAAAAAGTAATTGTGCCAACCATCAATTTAGACAATCTTCCCACAGTTTTGTCACTCTGTCATAACTATAAAGGGTATTGTTATCCGTTGGTTGGATTGCAGCCTGAAGAGGTGGATGAGCACTGGGATGAGGTGCTATGCAAAATGAGATCCTACATTACACCCGAGGTAATTGGTATAGGCGAGTGTGGATTAGACTTCTATTGGTCGCGGAAATATGAACAAGAGCAGCTGAAAGCATTTGAGAAACAGGTGCGTTGGAGCATAGAAATGCGTCTTCCCTTGATGATTCATTGCCGAAAAGCGCAGCAAGAGATGCTCGCTATTTTGCGAAAATACGAGCAAGATTTACCTGGGGGGGTGTTCCATTGCTTCACCGGCAATTGCCAAGAGGCAGAGGCTTTTCTGCATTTCTCGCGTTTTGTCTTGGGTGTAGGGGGTGTGTCCACATTCAAAAGTAGTCACCTGAGGGAGGACTTGCCCGCCTCTGTACCCTTGGATCGTATTGTTCTTGAAACGGATAGTCCATATATGTCACCAGTTCCCTATAGGGGAAAACACAACGAGAGTGCTTTTATCATCGAAGTGCTTAAAACATTGGCTAAGGCTTATGGCGTGAGTGAGGAGGACTTTGCATCCCAAACCAATGAGAATGTTTCCCGTGTTTTTGGCATTTAGAAAATTAATAACTTCTGAAATAGCAGATCTGTAATAGATCGTATAAATAGACGAAATAGTTATTTACATGAGAAAGATTTTTATATTCTTTTTATTTGGAGTGTTAGGTTTATTTGTCTTCTTTGAATATGAATCCAAGCATCCCATGGTTTTCAAAGGGGATGTTGGAATTTGCGAAGGGGATATAGTCTTTCAGACATCCAATTCCAAGCAGTCTCCATTTATTCAACATGCCACAGGATCTAAATGGACACATTGTGGTATTGTAGTATATAAAGGTGATAAGCCTTATGTATTAGAAGCATCTAATGTAGTTAAATTAACTCCTTTTAATGAATGGAAAGCAAGAAGCTCAAATTTTACAAAGGAGAGGTTAATAGATAATTGTCCAAAAATAAAATACAAGAAATATTTAGGAAAACCCTATGATACATCTTTCAGATTAGATAATGATAAGTATTATTGTTCTGAATTAGTGTATGATATTTATAAAAACCAATTAGGAGTTGAATTTAAACTAAGGAAGGTTTCTTCTTATAACATTTTGGGGTTAAATGAAATGTTAAAGAACAGGGGTATAAAATTAAATCAATTAGTAATTGCCCCCTCAGATTTATTATAAGAATGAATAAGCCCAGCTCTGCATTCTTCAAAGGAATGCTTGAAACTGGGCCTTTCTATTATCCTATAGCTTGCATCTGCCGTAGCAAGTTTTCCTGTTGTGGTGTCAGATGATCAGGCAACTTGACATTGTAGGTAATAATCAAGTCACCCTTAGTTCCGTCTGACCTTAGACTTCCTTCGCCACGCAGTCTCACTTTGGTTCCATTCTGAGTCAAGGGTTTAACTTTCAGTTTGAGTTTACTGCCAGATGGAAGTTGTATGATGATTGTGTTACCAAGCAATGCAGTATAAAGGTCTATATCCACAGTTGAACTTAGCTGACCCTCATCGGGCCGTGAGGATCGACTTCCCCAACTTGTGGTATGGCCTTGTGCCCTATTGCCAAACAAGTCTTGGAAGAAACTGCTGAAACCGCCACCTCCCGTGGTCTCAAAATGACTGAAATCAAATCCACTAAAAGGATTTCCACCTTCGGCCTGTCCGCTGAATCCGCCTTCTCCGCCTGCACTTTGGTTGAAAGCAGCCGCTTCACGCCATTTTTCACCATATTTGTCATACTTGGCACGTTTTTCAGGATCGCTAATGACCTCGTAAGCCTCATTGAGCGCTTGAAACTTTGCCTTTGCCTTAGGGTCGTTTGGGTGAAGGTCAGGATGGAAAAGTTTTGCTCTTTTCCTGTAGGCCGCACGTACATCTTTCTGGGGAATATTGCGATCAACGCCTAAAATTTTATAATAATCAATGAAAGCCATAATATTGTTTCTCCTTATATCTTTTTCGTAAGGAATAACAAAATGTGTGCCAAGAGTGACAAAGTGGCATGAGTTTACTTTAACTTCTTCTCTATTTTCCCCCTTGAGTTGATTCGAAGAGCTATGACATACGTTGTAGAAGCGTCTGGTATTCCAATGCTGACATCGTAGTAGAGAGCGTCGCCTGCAGCATGCGAGAATGTAATGCCACGCAGGATGCATTTCTCCAAAAAATCAGCGGGAACCAATTGTGAGAATTCTGCTTTGCGAAAGTCGTGACTAAAAACTAAAGCGCCATGATTCAGTATTGTGATACGTGCCACATTGTCAAGGTACATATTGTCTACTTCGATGCCTTGATCATTATACGTAGAGCGAATTACCTGGTCAGAAGTGGTCTCCACATGGATGCGAGCTTCGAAAAACCCCATATCGTTACTTACAACAGTATCGGAGTCGAATGTCCTAAATGTATTCAAAGCGTAAGGGCGCGTGTGCAAGAAGTCCGTGCGAAGAGCCTTGTTATTGGATCTTGTAAACTTAATCTGGTCACCAGATGGATTGGCTATTTTGAAAAGATGCGCTGCTTGTGCGATTATTTTGTAGTGGCAAATGTGGTTTCCCTTTAGATAGATAGAGTCTCCCGCCAGCCAAAACTGAACTGGCAAACTGGTTGTATCTGGAAAAAAGATACTGTCTCCCTTGGCCATAAAAGCGGTCTCTCCATCTTCATAAATCCAGATACCTTGCAGGAGCTTCTTAGCTTCCAAGTCTTCTTGTTTCATAATGCCGTCTCCTCTCCGCTCATTACAAGCAACAAAAGAGAGGATGGCACATAGCAAAAGGAGGAAATGTGATTTCAGCATAATCTCAAGAGTCTTTAGGGTTCTTTTGATAAGTTAATCAAATACTTCAGCTTCCAACAGACTTTTCCCATGTAAATCTTTCTCTGACGTTAGAATATCCTTCGAGGCAATGGGCCATTTGATGCCAATGGTAGGGTCATCCCAGCGTATGCTGGCTTCATGATGGGGAGCATATATGTTGTCCACCTTATAAGTAAATATGGCTTCATCACTCAAAACAACAAATCCATGGGCAAATCCTCGTGGAATGAAAAGTTGTTGCTTATTGTCCTCGCTTAGTTCTACAGCTACATAATGGCCAAATGTTGGTGAACTGCGACGGATATCCACTGCTACGTCCACGACACTTCCGCGAGTGACGCGCACGAGCTTTGCCTGGCTATATACGCCCTTCTGGTAGTGTAGCCCACGAAGGACTCCAAAGCTTGACTTCGACTCATTGTCTTGGACAAACTCCACATGATGACCGATATGTTCATCAAATTCTTGCTGTTTCCATGCTTCGAAGAAGTAGCCACGTGCGTCATTGAAGACTTTTGGTTCTATAACCCACACGTCTTCAATAGATGTCTTTATATATTGCATAATTGGGGAAGAAGAAATAAAACCGTATCTGTTAAACGAAAAGCCGTCGAACTCTAAGAGTCCGACGGCCAATCTCTCTTTTAGTTTGAGCGATTACTTAACAGGAGCAGCAGCGGTGTCAGTTGCGGCAGCTGCAGTGTCAGTGGCTGCGCTGTCAGTGTCTGCACTGTCAGTAGTAGCAGTGGTGTCAACCGTCGTGGAATCTGCGTTCTGAGCAGCTTTGTCTTTATTACCGCAAGATGCGAAAGAGATAGCTGCAATAGCTACGAACATAAAAACTAATTTCTTCATTTCTTTGCTAATTTAAATCTGTAAAACAATCATTTGGTTCTTAAACCGGTTGCAAAGGTATAGCTTTTTTCGTTACTGAGATATTTTCAATAGCTGATTTTTTGATAGTTTTCTGTAACACCGAAGAAATATGTTGAATATTAGACAATTGTAATAATAGAACAAATGTTAACAAATAGTTATTCGCCTATAATCATGTTTCTTAGCTTACCTTGTCATTTACCTAAATTTACTTTTGAAAGCATGGAGAAGAGAATGCAGATGGATTTATGGCATTGAGAATGCCCCTTTACGTGAATATCGCATTATAGAATGTTCAAACAAAAAATCACAGTTTAAGTTTGACGATTTCATTTTTTTGTCTACCTTTGCATAATAAGTTAATAATAGATACAGGCAAGACTTGTTCTTGCAATTCAGAACAGATTAAAACAGATGCGAGATACATCCGTCTTCCATGGGAAGACCGCTAAATATATGACATTGGGTTGCAAGCTCAATTTTTCTGAGACTGCCACCTTTTTGCGTACATTATATAATATAGGGGTCAGAGAGGCCCAAGAAGGCGATTCTGCTGACATTTGTCTCATCAATACTTGTTCTGTGACGGAAATGTCTGAACATAAGTGTCGTCAGCAGATTCATAAAATGGTAAGGGAAAATCCGAATGCTGTCGTTGTGGTCACCGGATGCTATGCCCAGTTGAGAGGCAATGAGATTGCCCATATTCCAGGAGTGGATCTCGTTTTAGGAAGTAATGAGAAAGCTTATCTTGTGGACTACCTCATTCCAGCCATGAAAGCTCATGAGAGCGGTATGGCAACTTACAAGACCACTGAGGCTTGTTCTGCGCTACATCATGCAGAGAAGACAAAGGACATTAACAGTTTCCAGCTTTCCTGCTCACGAGGTAATCGTACACGCTATTTTCTGAAAGTACAAGACGGTTGCAATTATTTCTGCACTTATTGCACGATTCCCTTTGCCCGTGGGTTCTCGCGCAATCCCTCTGTTGACACGCTTGTAAAGCAGGTAAGACAAGCAGTTCGTGAGGGGGGAAAGGAAGTTGTGCTCACAGGCGTTAATATAGGAGACTTTGGACGTACGACAGGAGAGCATTTTATTGACTTAGTCAGAAGTCTTGATGAAATAGAAGGCATTCGGCGGTATCGAATATCTTCGCTTGAACCCGATTTGCTTACTGACGAGCTGATAGAATTTTGCGCGCACAGCAGTAAATTCATGCCCCACTTTCACATACCACTCCAGAGTGGTAGTGACACAGTATTGCGCCTTATGCATCGGCGTTACGACGCCGCTTTATTTTCCCATAAAGTGAGGTTGATAAAGGAAAAGATGCCTAATGCATTCATCGGAGTAGATGTTATGGTTGGCTGTAGAGGCGAAACTCAAGAATGTTTTAATGAGAGCCGTGATTTTATAGCTGGCTTAGAAATAACTCAACTACATGTTTTTCCTTATTCCGAGCGACCAGGGACTGCTGCACTGAATATTCCGTACATTGTTGATGAAAAGGAGAAGAAACGCCGTGTGCGAGAGTTGCTGACTTTATCAGAAACAAAGACGCAGGCTTTCTATACCCGCCATATTGGCACTTGCCAGGAAGTTTTGTTTGAGAAATCGCCAAATGGAAAGCCCATGCACGGGTTTACCCGCAATTATGTACGTGTGGAGCTTCCTGTTAATCTTGTGGAACCGGCATTCGACAATGAATTATTGAATGTCAATCTTGGTGGTTTCAATGCAGACAGGACCGCTCTGATGGCTGAAAAGATTTTCAAATCATAACTAAAACTTAGTTGCATGAAGGTTGCTGTCGTAATTTTAAACTGGAACGGGCAGAAAATGCTGGCCAAATATTTGGAGCATGTTGTGGAGTATTCGAAAAATGATGCCGAGGTTATCCTGGCTGACAATGCGTCTACAGATGGTTCAGTGGAATGGGTCAAGGAGCATTTCCCCGACGTTAGGATTATCCAGTTGGAACGCAATTACGGATTTGCAGAAGGGTATAACAAAGCACTTGTTCAGGTGGATTGTACCTATTATGTTTTGCTCAATTCGGATGTAGAGGTCACTCCTCAATGGCTTACGCCACTAATAGAGGAAATGGATGCCCGCCCTGAAATAGCAGCCTGTCAGCCCAAAATCCTCTCTGAAGTTAAAAAGGAATTTTTTGAGTATGCTGGGGCTTGTGGTGGTTACATAGATCGATTCGGCTATCCATTTTGTCGTGGACGCATCTTTGACACGGTAGAAGAAGATCATGGCCAATACGATACTCCTCAGGAAGTACTTTGGGCTTCAGGATGTTGCCTAATGATTCGATCAGACGACTATTGGGGCGCGGACGGTCTTGACGGGCGTTTCTTTGCCCACAACGAGGAGATTGATCTTTGTTGGCGCCTTTATCAGTCGGGACGTAAAATATTCTGTTTTCCACAGAGTAAAGTATATCACGTTGGTGGGGGAACACTTCCCAAAGGCAGCCCACGAAAGACCTTTCTGAATTTTCGTAACAACTTGACAATGCTTTGGAAGAACCTTCCAGACGAGGATCTGAGCAGTGTCATGCGCTGGAGGTGGCTTCTTGACTATACAGCTGCATGGTGGACACTTCTCACACAACACAACTTCAGAGACTTTAAAGCCATCTATCGTGCTCGCAGGGCATTCCTTCGCTGGCGTCACGACTTTGATGCTGACCGCTGCTATACTTCTCCCAAAGATAAGGGGAAAAGACCTGTGGATGGCAGAAAGGCTTATTCTATATTATGGCAGTACTATGTCAAAGGGCGCAAGCACTTCTCTGAGTTAGAGTAGTTAGACATTGAAGAGAAAAAAGCGGTCAATTGTTATATAGTCCAATATGCTAATAATGGGAATTATGATAAATGTGTTTCTCGAATAGCTGGAAAGAAAGACTCCAAGTATCAAATAACGTAACGCTTTTTCCAGCTTTGAACCCTAATGGTCATTTGAATTCGTCACAATAACCTGCTATCGCCGTTATGACATCTGAATGCTAACGCACACCCAACATTCGGTCTGTTTCAAGACAAAAAGAAAACGAAATTTTCTAACCTGTATAATTCATAGCGGAACATATTTGGCATACCCTTCTTCAATATGCTACTC
>ERZ808274.106-NODE-106-length-47305-cov-8.585439_pt1 | contig 47305 bp, 40 predicted proteins | sample MGYA00521277_ERZ808274 | MGnify/ENA primary metagenome ERZ808274 (study PRJEB31516, sample SAMN03275597) | gut metagenome | biome: mammalia-associated habitat; material: feces | host: Papio cynocephalus | place: Kenya | collected 2012-07-28 ... | reverse complement strand
TGATGATATTATACCCTACTATACCCAATAGTCAAGGGTATAATAGAGAGACTATTTAAACTACATATATCTTACAAAAAAAATGATACTTTGGTCTTCTTTTGCTATTCCGCTCTGTTAAATTCTTAATAGCAAAGAGAAAAATACGAAAAGCAAGATATCACATATTTCCTAAGCATTTGATAAAGTGATGTATTAACTAACTCGCGGGCCTACCTTCTCTCACGAGAACCTAGACTTGCAAGCTTTGTTTCAAGCTCATTAATTTCTGCCATGATATTGACAGACTGATCATGAAAAACCATTGAGACGATGTAATATGAGGAATGTTCAGCATAATCACCAAAATCGCCGGATTCATCAACGAATATGCTAAGCTCCTTCGTGATTACAACCACCTAAAAAATAGCGGGTGTCTCACCCGCTTTTGAGGGGGACCCGGGTCTTTCGACCAGCCCCTGACTGGCTTCCCAGCTATCAATAAGCTAGCTTGGATTGCATCAAAAGCCAACTGAATATTCTCGATAGTAGCAGTAACGCATGGAAGGTTTAATTATCATTTTATCAACAAAAATACAATTGATATTCCGTTATCTCTTTGCTATTCTGCTCTGTTAAATTCTTGATAGCAAAGAGGAAAATATGAAAAGCAAGATATCTCTTCTCATACTTTTTACAGCACTAATAGCATTATCATGCGAAAACCAAATTCAAAACAACATAAAGACAGTAAAACACGAAAATATCGTATATAGGGTTATAGATGACAAAAATGCTTCAGTTTATTCTGTTGAGAACAAAGATCTAGAAAATTGGGATTGCACAATCGAAGAGAAAGTCGAGAACTACAGCATAGTTTCAATCGACTCAAACGCTCTCTCTGATTGCAAAGGTCTGTTGTCGCTAGAGCTCCCAAAGACAGTTGTTTATATTGGAGAGAATATTGTATCAGGGGCAAATTCGCTCAAGAGTATAAGATTTTTATCATCTACTCTTTCTTTCTCAGGAAACAGTTTCTCGAATGCTACAAGCCTGAAAGACGTATACATGGAAAACATACGCCTTGAAGAGTGGGAAAATGCCATAAAGGATGGAAAAGAAGACTCTCTTGCCTACAATGTAGTGTTCCACTTCCAAAACAATGAAAGCTACTTCAGAGAAAAAGAGCTTGCAATAGATGGAGTCAAGTACATAATCAAAAAAACCAACGGTTATGTTGAAGTAATTGGTGCAACAGAAGATGCGACAGAAATAGCAATCCAGAGTGAAATAGAAGGCATCCCTGTTACGAGTATAAAAGACAATGCATTTTACAATAACGAAAAAATAACAAGCGTTGTTATCCCATCATCTGTTACAGAAATTGGAATCAATGTCTTCTCCAGTTGCAATAAACTAAAAAAGGCTACTATAAAAGCAAATATAACAGCACTTCCTGCGTGCATCTTCCAAGGATGCTTGATGCTCTCTGATGTAGAGCTTCCAAACACACTGACAGCAATCAGTGACTATGCATTTACAAGTTGCCTTTCACTTTCTTCTATTGATATCCCAGACAGTGTCGAGTCAATTGGTACGCAAGCTTTTGAGAGTGCGAATCTTAAAACAATAAAGCTCCCTTCAAAGTTGAAAGAAATCTCTCCTCAATGCTTTGGCTACAACAATTATATGACAGAGATTACAATACCAGAGGGCGTCACAACTATAGGCTCACGCGCATTCGAATTTTGCGACGACCTGAAGAGCATAAATCTTCCATCAACATTAGAAAGCATTGGAGACTATGCATTTACAGGGTGCTTCCATCTCGAAAGCATCTCTCTTCCTCAATCGCTTACCAAGATCGGTAAATATGCATTCAGCGTAGATAGCTACGATGATCCAATATCAAGTGCTGCATGCAAAGCATTGAAAACAGTCAATATAGAACAGAACTCCAAGCTTGAATCGATTGGTGAAAGTGCTTTCGCTGGCTGTATTGAGCTTGAAAGTATAGCTCTTCCAGACTCATTGAAAGAAATAAGCAGCAACACATTCAAAGATTGCTTGAAGCTAACATCCGTAACTCTTCCTACTAGTCTCACAACTATCAAAAACAGTGCATTCTATAATTGTAAAGCATTGAAAACAGTCTCTATTCCAAAAACAGTTACAAATATAGGCCCATCAGCATTTTATAAATGCACTAATCTTGCTAGCGTAGCAATAGCTGATAATTCATCGTTGGAAGAGATCGGAGCCTCAGCTTTTTATGGTTGCTCTGCTCTATCTGGAATAGACTTGTCTAAAACACAAATAACAAAATTAGGAAATTCTGCTTTCAAAGAATGTGGTTTAAAAAGTATTCTTCTTCCATCTTCCTTAAAAGAGATTGGAGCATCCGCTTTTTATGGTTGCTTTGATCTATCAGAAATAAATCTTCCTCAAAATCTTACAACTATTGGAAACAGCGCATTCCACTCTTGTATAAATCTTGAGAGTATAACTATCCCTGATTCTGTTACATCGATTGAACAATGTGCATTTCAAAATTGCACAAAGCTTTCTTCTGTAACACTATCATCAAGCATAAAGGAAATAGCCCCACACTCATTCCAAAAGACAGCAATAACAACAATTAAAATTCCATCAGGTGTAACATCAATCGAAGAGTATGCTTTTGCTGAAACAAAACTGAGTAGTATAACAATATCCCAAAAGCTTGAGACTATTGGCTCATATGCATTTTCATCTTGCACAAATCTTAAAAGCATAAGCTTGCCATCAACACTTCAAAGCGTTGGAAATAATGCATTTCAGGGAGCCACCACTCTAAAAGAAGTCAATATTGATAAACAAGAAGGCTCAATGGATACATCTTCGTGGGGATGCAGCAAGAGTATTATAAAATGGAAAGCTGAGCCTATAACTTAAAACTACTTCAGCCTTGATTTGTATTTTCTGTATATTCCCCTGAATTGGTCATATGTTATTGCCAAAAGCTCTGCAGCAATTTTTTGATTGCCGCCAGCTTTATCAAGTGCGCGAGACAAAAATGATATGTCGATATCTTCATGCGCTTTCGACAGATCTTTCAAATCGTAGTTTAAAAGAGTTGGAGAGTTATCCTTTTCCACCTCTTTCTTATTCTCAAATGGATTTTCGAAAGGATCAAAATCAACGCTTTCTATTCTTGCACATCCAGTTCTGTAAACAGCCCGCTCTATAACATTCTTAAGCTCTCTTACATTTCCATACCAAGGATATTCCTTAAGCTGTTTTACAACATCATCCGAGAATGAAGGTATATCATCATATCCACACTCAAGTGCCATCTTGGATGCAAAATAGCTAGCAAGGATCATTATATCATCCCCTCTTTTTCTCAAAGGAGGCAAAAACAAAACCTCGAATGATAATCGATCAAGAAGATCTTCTTTGAATTTGCCTTCCGAACAAAGCTCTTTCAAATCAGCATTCGTCGCACCTACAATCCTTGCATTAGTCTCAAGTGTTTCCGATGATCCAATTCTCTCATAAGTGCCATATTCAACAACTCTCAAAATCTTCTCTTGTGTCTCAAGTGGAATAAGCCCTATCTCATCAAGAAAGAGTGTTCCTCCATTAGCTTCCTCAAATCTTCCTTTTCTAGTTTTTTGTGCTCCAGTAAATGCACCTTTTTCATAACCAAAAAGCTCACTTTCGATCAAAGATGGTGGCAAAGATGCACAGTTTATAGCAACAAGCGGTTTTTGCCACCTTGGCGACATATAATGGAGTCTTCGAGCAGCAAGTTCTTTTCCTGTACCTCTCTCTCCGATAAGGAGCACAGGGCGATCTATGGATGCGACTTTAGCAACCTTCTCTTGGAATTCAAGATATACTTCGCTCTCTCCTATTTCCTTGATATCTGAATCTCTGTATTGAACACTCATGTGGTAAATATTACCACTATATGGCAAAGATAGCCAACATATGAGTTAAACATATTGTTTCACCATAAACAATAATTATCTAAATTACAATAAATTAACTTGATTTGCAAAATTTGGCATGGTTTATGCGTTAATTTTTTTGAGAAAATACACAAGGAGAATAATATGGGAGTATTCACAAGATTCAAAGATATCGTAAATGCAAATATCAATTCGCTTTTGGATAAAGCAGAAGATCCAGAGAAGATGCTGAAGCTGATGATCCAAGAGATGGAAGACACTATCATTGAGCTGAAGACTTCGTGCTCGGCAAAGATGGCAGAAGAGATAAAGCTTGCAAAGAAAATCAAGGAAGCTGAAGCTTATATAGAAAGATGGCAACAAAGAGCAAAACTTGCTGTTGAACATGGAAAAGAAGACCTTGCAAGAGAAGCTCTTGTAGAAAAGAGATGTGCATCAGAAGCTTATGAAAGCATGAGAGAGAATCTCGATATCGTAAGACAATCTGTTGCAGAGGGAAAAGAAGAGATCAAGACTCTCGAAGACAAGCTTTTGCAAGCGAAATTGAAGTTGAAGAACCTCCAAGAGAAAAACACTCTTTCAAGGAATGCCAACATCGACAACCATTTCGACCTAAAAAGCAGATTTGAAGCAATGGAAGAAAAGATCAACAGGATGGATGCTTGGAACGATCTGAACAGAAAGTCAGAGACAGCAGATGAGAAGTTCAAGAAAATGGAAAAAGATGCTGAGATAGAAAAAGAGCTGGAGGCATTAAAAGGAGAGAGAAAATGATCAACCAAAGCCTTGTCGATTTATGGATGACAGTTATTGTCTTTGGTGTTCCTGGTATAGTTGCTATCGTTGTTGTCTCTCTTTCGTATTACAACAAGATGCAAAGGATGAAAATTGAAGCAGCGCTTAGGCAAGAAGAGATGCGCCGAGGTTATATGCCTGGCACATATTCCCGCTCTTTCTCATCCAGAAAAGCATATGAGAAAATGATGAAAGAACACATAAAGACGGACAATGACAACATTGAAGCAGATCAAGATGAAATGACACGAGAGGACTTGGAAAGAGCTATAAGCGATTTGGAGAAACGAATAAACAATCTCGACACTATAATGAAGGAAAGGAAAAATGAAAGGTAGCAGCAAAATAAGAACAAGAAGATGGACAAGATCTCCTAGGGGACAAGTACTCGGAGTCGCAACAGGACTTGCAGAATGGAGAGGCTTTCCTCCAGATGTAACACGATTGATAGTTTTTTTATCGATTCTATTTACAGGCTTCTTTCCAGGTGCAATTATCTATCTTCTTATTGCAATCATCCTGCCAGAGCAAAAAGAGAGCGATGTAATACAAAGCTTTTGGGAAGAAGGAAGCACTCAATCTTATACAAGAGACTATGATTATGAAGATGTAAACTATAAGAATGCAGAGAAATCCACAGAGGATCTGAAAAAGGAATACGAAAACCTAAAAAAGAAAGTCGAGAAGATGGAGAATGAGATGTTCGACAGGGAAAGTGATTGGGATTCAAGATTCAATAGTGAGGACAAAAAATGATAAAGGCAACAAAAAGAACCATGATTATAATATTAACAGCTCTAATCATTGTCTGGTGTGTATATATTGGCTTTAAACTATTCTATCGTTTTTCAGGTAAGACCGATAGCTACAGCTTTGTTCCCAATGCTAATACAGAACTGACAATAAAATCAGGAGTATCAGATATATTCATATCGAACTCATCGAAGGATGAGATTGTTGTAAAATCCGAAAGGGCTGGAGGACTAGAAGTCTCAGAAGATGGTAATATTATCACTATAGAGCAAAAAGACAGAAGCTTCATGAAAGCTGGATACTTAAGTGTAGAAATCCCAGCAAGACTTGCAAAGCTGATAGTCACTACAAACGTTGGCGATATTGATATAGCCTCAATCAATGCAAACGAAGCCATAATAAATACAAGTACTGGCAATATTGATATAACAAATGTCTCATCAGATACACTAGATGTTAAGTCAAACGTAGGCGATTTGGATATAAGCAACTCCACTCCATCCAATCTGACAATAAATACAACCACTGGAGATATTTCAATCGAGAATGTAGATTCCGAGTCTATCAACGCATCTCTCTCTACTGGAGACTTTTCAATAGAAGGAAGCGAATTCAAAAGCTTGAATGCATCAACATCAACAGGTGACATAGAAGTCAATCTCCCATCTGAAAATGCAAAGATTAGCTACCAGGCCGGAAAGCTGACAGAGGTCTACCTCTTTGGCACAGAGTACACTGAGAGAAGCAACACACTCTCTTTCGGAAACGCAATGCCAGAGCTAGTGCTATCTTCAAACATAGGAGACATAGAGGTTGAGAATAATTGAAGCAAGATCTGGAAATACAGCTTTAGTATTTCCAGATACTTTAACATTTATTTCCAAACAACATCTGGAGCTTTGATTTTACTAGATACCATTTCCTCTGGATAATGGCGTGCTGCATCTGGAGCATGCCATCTTTCTTCTTCGCTATCGAAATCACATTTCATTGTAATCGAAAGATTTTGCTTCTCCCTGATTGCATTTTCCCTGATTTTATCCATCTGAGCACAATTTGTATTCAGAAAAACCTTGCATTTATCAGCAAGTTCAGGCAGTTCATTAATCAAGTTAATGCTTTCATTTGGATCTTTTTCAATATCAAATATGGCATCATCTTTGTATCCATCATAATGCACAAATTTGTAATTCTTGTATTTGACCATTTGTGCATATGGAATATTATCTTCAGATTTTCTTGATGAAGATCCTCCTAGTTCAGAAATTACCATCCGTTCCAGATTATCAACGCCTCCTTGCAATTGATCAAAAAGGCTTACACCATCTGTATCTGAAGCTATGGGTGCTCCAACCAATTGACAAAGCGTAGGTCCTAAATCCATTAGTGATGTAGCCCCAGAGAACCTTAAACCTTTAGCGATTGTGTCGCCTGAGAATACCATAGGTGTATGAGAAGACTCCTCAAAGAAAGTCATCTTTCCATATATCCCACGTCGTCCTATATGGTCACCATGGTCTGATGCATAAATAAAGACACCTTGATGACCTGTCCGTTTCAAATATTCTTGGAAAGCGTCATATACTTGGCCAACTTCATTGTCAGTAAATTCTACCATAGCATAGTAGGCAGCTCTTACAGCTTTGACAATTTTAGGATCTTTATCTTGGAAAATATTCTGATAATAAGCAGGTAGAGGCAAATCAATGTCATCAAGATCATCATCGCTCAACTTCTCATAATAATAATCATACAGCTCCTTGGGAGCGACATATGGATGATGAGGAGAGTATGTCCCAACGCAGAGAAATTGCGGTTTATCATAGCTATCTTTTAGATAATCCAGAGCTCTTTCTACAACATATCTATCGAATTCCAATGTAGGTGAATTACCTGCTCCTATTATGGAAATGCAATGCGCACCACCTGTTGGAGTATTCAAATGGACACCTCGCTCCTTTTCAAAGGCCTTTGTAGGGCGATTAGTGAAAATAGGTGTAATATCACCTGCAATACGCTTTGAAAAACCATGCCTCTGATCAGGCCCTACAAAATGCATCCTTCCACAAAGCACTGTTTCATAGCCCACAGAATTTAGACTATGAGCAAATGTAGCTCTAGATGAGTCCAATACGCTGAAATTGCCCATGCAACCGCATTTTGATGGAAGTTGACCTGACATTAATGACATTCGCGCAGGCACACAAAGAGGATATGAGGTATAGTTGTTGTCAAATGAGACACCGTTTTTTACTATCCTATCCAAATTCGGAGTTCTTACAATCTTGTCGCCTGCATAACCTTGTTTCAAATATGAATGTTGATCGGAGAAAAACAGACAAATATCAAGCATCCGTTCTACCCTATTTCCTTAACTCTGCAACAGCGTACAAAGTGTCCAGGAGATACTTCTTCCTGTACCTGAGGCATTAGACATTTCTCTGTTGCAAATTTGCAACGAGCAGCAAAACGACAGCCAGGCTTTGGATTAATTGGGGAAACCAGCTCTCCTTTAAGAATCTCTCTTTTCAAAGGATGGTCTATATCGATAGACGGAATTGCAGATAGAAGAGCTCTTGTATATGGATGAAGGGCCATTTTGAACAGCTCTTTGCTAGGACATTTTTCAACAACTTGCCCAAGATACATTACACAAATCTCATCGGAAATATGACGTACAACAGACATATCATGGGTAACAAACATGTATGTTAGATTTCTATCTATTTGCAATTTTTTCAATAAATTCAAGACTTGCGCCTGGATAGATACATCCAATGCTGATACTGGTTCGTCACACACAATGAATTTTGGATCCAAAGAGAGAGCTCGTGCTATTCCAACTCTCTGCCGTCTTCCACCATCCAATTCATGCGGATAAGCTCCTTTAAGCCTTTCATCTATACCAACCAAGTTCATAAGCTCATCTGTTCTTTCTTCGATTTCAGCTCTTGAATATCTTTTAGAAACCTTCAATGGCTCTCGAACTGTTTCTCTGATGGATTTTTTCGGGTCAATTGATGAATATGGATCCTGGAAAATGATTTGCATTTTCTCTCTAACTTTTTTAAGTTCTCTTCCTTTAACATCTGAAATATCCTCTCCTTCAAGGAAAATCTTTCCATCTGTTTTATCAAGAAGATGAATAATAGTCCTTCCAAGCGTTGATTTTCCACATCCAGATTCTCCAACAATACCGACTGTATGGCCTTTTTGAATAGACATTGTAACATCATCAACTGCATGCAAAAGACCTCTGGCTGTTGAGAAATACTTCTTCAAACCTTCAACTCTTACCATAGGTTCATCCATTATTGCACCTCCTTTTTTCGAACAATATCAATGTTTATACACGCACAATCATGGCCATCTTCTGTTTTATGATTGTCGATATCAGCCTTGAAACATTCCTCTGTGGCATATTTACATCTAGGTGCAAACGGGCAACCAATAATCTCTTTAGTAGGATCAGGGGGAAGTCCATCAATTGGATGAAGCCATTCATCATCTCCGACCAAATCTGGAATAGCGCCAAATAAACCCAATGTATACGGATGTGATGGGTGGTGGAAGATTTGCTCTTTTGTACCATATTCCATGATTTTTCCCGAATAAATGATAGCAACATCATCACATGTTTGGGCTACAACTCCTAAATCATGCGTAATCAAAAGCATTGATGTGTTGTATTTCTCTCCTAAATCCGCAATCAATTCCAATACTTGTGCTTGTATAGTGACATCCAAAGCAGTTGTTGGCTCATCTGCAAGAAGAACCTTAGGATTACATGCAAGAGCTATAGCTATGACAATGCGCTGTTTCATTCCACCTGAGAACTGATGTGGAAACTCAGAATAACGATCTTCTGTTATTCCTACCATTTTGAGCATTTCTTTTGCTCTTTCTTCACACTCTTCTTTTGTCATATCGCTATGAAGTCTAACAGCTTCGCAAATCTGATCCCCAATTCGTTCAACAGGATTCAAGGCTGTCATTGGATCTTGGAAAATCATAGAAATATCGTTTCCTCTGATTTTTCTCATATCAGCCTCTTTCTTCTTCAGCAGATCATCACCATCAAGAAGGATCTCTCCTTCTTTGATTCTTGCTCCCACATCAGGAAGAATCCTTAAAATTGATTTTGCAATCGTCGTTTTGCCAGCTCCCGTCTCACCAACAAGACCTAATGCCCTTCCTTTCCCGATTTTCAAGCTAATTCCATTTACAGCATGTACTACTGATTTGCCAGAATAATATTCCACGGTAAGGTTCTTGATAGAAAGAAAGTCATCATCCTTTATAGCATTATACATAATCCACTGGCCTCCTATTTCTTAAGTTTCGGATCCATAGCATCACGAATACCATCACCAAGCATATTCACAGCTAATACTGTAATAGCTATTGCAAGACCGGGAAAAATAACCATGTGAGGAGACTTTCTAATAAAGGCCCTCGCTCCTGATAACATTGCACCCCAGTCAGGTGTTGGAGGTTGCACACCAAGACCAATAAACGACAACGCAGCTGCTTGCGTGATCGTGTGAGAAATACCCATTGTAAAACCGACAATGTTTGCTGATATTGAATTAGGTACCAAATGGTTGAAAATAATTCTCAACGGAGAGCAATTTATAGAATAAGCGGCTTCTATATATTCAGCTTTTCTCTGTTTCAGCATATTTGCTCTAAGCATTCTCGCCGCACCAGGAATATTACCAACAGAAAGAGCAAGTATCGTATTGAAATATCCCGAACCAAGGACTGCTGAAAGAACAATAACCAAAAGCATACCAGGAAGCGATTGGATAACATCCAGAATTCTCATTATAAGATTATCAACCTTGCCACCTGCAAAGCCGGCAATAGCACCTATGAAAATACCAATTACAGAACTTATCGTAGTTGCAATAATTCCCATAGAAAGCGAATAACGAGCACCGACAATGATACGAGAAAAGATATCACGACCAATTTCATCAGTACCAAAGATATGCTCAGCAGATGGGGCCTGCCTTAATGCAGTTGAATCAATCTCTTGATAGCCATATGGCGCAATAACAGGAGCAAAAATAGCAATTATGATCTCTAAAATCAAAATTACGAGCCCAACCATTGCCATTCTATTTTTGCTTAACTGATAAAAGAATCGCGAAAATTCTGATTGTCCTTTATGTTTCGAAATCATTTACTTTTCTCTCCTTTTCGATTTAGCCTTAGCCTGATATTGCGCTTTTATCCTAGGGTCTATTGCCGCATAAAGCATATCGACAACAAGCATGCTAAATGAGAAAACTATTGCAAGGAAGATTGAACCTGTCTGGACAACTGGATAGTCCCTGTTGTTCACAGCAGTTATAATCAATGAGCCCATTCCTGGGATCGAGAAAATCGTCTCTATAATAAGCGCACCACCAAGCATCTTTCCGAATTGAGTTCCAATCATAGTCACAATTGGAATCAAAGCATTCTTAAGACCATGCTTCATAATGACTTTATTCTCAGGAACACCTTTTGCCCTAGCTGTTGTTATGTAATCAGATCTGATAACATCGAGCATTGATGAACGAGACTGTCGAGCAGATGATGCAATGTGTGCAGCCGATGCAGATAAAGCAGGCAGAATATAGTACTTAATACCACCAATTCCCAATGCCGGAAGCCATTTCAATTTCACTGAAAATAGGATTACCAACAAAAGAGCCAACCAGAAATTCGGCATCGAAACCCCAATCAATGCTAAAAACATGCAAAGAGAATCTTGCCATCTATTCTGCTTTACGGCAGCCAATATTCCCAAAGGTATTCCCACACAGAAGGAAAGAATAAGAGTAATACCTGATAGCAACATAGTTCTTGGAAGTCTTTCAATTATTGACTGACCAATCGGAATTCCAGTTTTCCAAGAAACTCCCAAGTCGAAATGAATGAAAGTATCACTTAGGAATCTCCCTAGACGCACAAAATATGGATCATTAAGTCCAAGTTCTTGCCTTTTTGCATCCAAAGCTTCCTGCGTAGCCTCAGAGCCAAGGATAATCTCAGCAGGATCTCCAGGACAAAAAATCATAAGAGTAAATACAGTGACAGCAACCGCTAGAATGATTGGGATCATCCATAGCAATCGTTTTATGAAATAACGAAGCATCTAAATCTCCATTTCTAGGGGGATAAGATTACAATCAAATCCCCCAGTTTGAACAAAATGTTATTAATTATACTTACAAGCTGTAGGAACAACCAATTTTATATTGCTGTTCACTACTTCTTTGATTCCAAGGCCATTTCTCCATACAGCAATGACCTGAGGTTGATACATTCCATATCCATAAGCATTTTCTTTTATATATTCATGGACTTTGTCGATATTTTCGGGTGTAAACCCTTCTACTGTGGATGCATCTCTTATCATATCTGCAAGAACCATATCATGTCTGCTTGTAGCATCACCAGTTTTGTAAGCTCTAGCATCATATCTTGTGTTCCAATAGTTTGCTAATGTGATTCCACCAACTTGGTTGATGAACATATCATATTGGGTGCCATCAAGTCTGATTGCTGTCAAAAGGGCCATTTGTACCAAGTTGAGCTTCACATTGATTCCAACAGCTGCACAACAATTCTGGATTATCTCAGAAACTGTTTTAGTTGCAGAATAAGCCAAAAGTACCAATTCTTCTCCGTTATAATTCGATTTAGAGAGGCACTCTTTAGCCTTTTCTATGTTATAAGGATAATACTCCTCATCTAGCCATTTCTTTAAATAACCTATTGCGAATGTTGAAGCAGAGTCATGCATCTCCTCTCCATAGCCTTCCAAAACAGCATTGATCATCAACTGATTATCAAGAGCATAACAGATTGCTTGTCTAAGATATTTGTCTTCTGCGACTATTCTATTAGATGCTCCAGAGAAATACATCGTCATACCATTTCGTGACTTGCCTTTTTGTAAGGTATATTCAGGCACATCCTCAAATTGTACTGCTGTGGAAGGTTGGAATTCCATTGCGAAATCAACAACACCCGTCTCTAGTGCTATACCGAGCTGAGCTGCCTCTGGAATTGTATGAACAGTACACTTATCGACATTTGCATGCAATTGAGGAGGAAGAAGCTCTTCTTTTTGCCAATAGTCAGATCTCTTTGTAAACTCACAAGTAGAACCGGATGTAAATGCTGTTACCTTATATGGAGAAGTTGTGATGCAACTGTTCACAAAGTCATCTCCCTGTGATTCATAAGCAACTTGGCTTACAGCAAATGTATCTGCCATAAATGTCTCGAACACTCCGACAAGAGAATTATTGAATACAACTTTAAAAGAATAATCAGATGTAATTTCAACAGACTCAACATACTTGAAATTTGGCTTTAATGCTCTCTTTTTTGCCTCGTTTACAAACCATGCGATATCGGATGATGTAATCTCGTTTCCGGCAGAGTCTTTGATATAATCATAGATAGTAACATCATATGTCATGCCGTTATCTGCTGTATTCCACTCCTTTGCAATCCAAGGAACCAACTCATTATCCTCATTCAGATAGCCCAATGATTCATAGACAATTGTTGACCATGTTGTAAGATTGTTTCCAGCATTGGACCTAAAAGGTGATAAAGTATCCCAGCCTATTGAAAGTCCAACATTTATCTCTATAGGCTTATTTGCATTTGCAACATCTTGCTTTGTTTCAACTGAACCATTATCTCCTTTTGAACATCCAATCATCATAGATGACAATAACAAAAGAATGATTAAAACTGATATATTACGCAATCCTCTTTGTTTCATAAAACTCTCCTTTTATTAATTATTTAAATAAATTAAATAATATTACTTATTATGTTATCAGAGAATTATAAGAATGCAAGGATTTTTTAATTCTTTTAAATAATTAAACAGAAAGAGACACCCGGGAATAAGTGTCTCCTTTTATGAATAAGAAAAATCAATCTTGGATTTTTCTATGTCTTAATCTTTTTACGCTCATCATTTATCAGCTTATTAAGTCCTAATCCACCCAATCCCTCTTGATATTGATCCATGATGTCTTCTTGTACATGCACAGGGAAATTGGATATCATCTCTACCACTTGCTTGTATCTAACTCTATTATCCAGCTTCCTCGGAACAACATCGCATGTCTTTTGATACCAATCCAGCATTTGGAACTTGAATTCCATAATATCCTGCTTGTAAATCGGATTTGCAATCTCATTTTTCTCTTCCAGAGGATCATTCTCAAGATCATAGAACTCATCAGCTCCGTTTGCTCGCTTAATGTATTTGAATCTATTGTTTCTTATCATTGTCCCTTTTATATGGGCATTAGCATCTCTTTGAGCATCCTGCTTTGGCCAATAATCGCTATATTCTGGGATAAAACCACTTTTGCCACAAACGCCATGATATTCATCTGCTTGTATCTCATATGGCATTCGCCCACCTTCAGAAAACACAAACATACGATTCTCAACATTTCGGTTCTCCACTATTGGTCTGACAGAAATACCAAAATTGTCATGATCGCTTTCAACATTTGCATAATCCATCACAGTCGTATAAAAATCGACAAGCTCAACAAAAGAAGATGTAATACCAGGATCAACTTTGCAACCTTTTGGAGGTTTTATTAGAAAAGGAACTCTTGTAAGACAGTCTTCAAATGTATTCTGACTTTTTTCAACAAGGTTATAATCCCCAGCAAAATCCCCATGATCAGAAAGAAATACAATCAAAGAATCATCATAAGCTCCATTTGCTTTAAGACCTTCACAAAGCCGTTTGAACTGGTCATCGATTTTCGCACACATCCCTAAGTATGTTGCCCGAATTTCATTCCAATCCTCTTCGCTCAACAGGCTTGTTTTCATTCTCTTTCTCAATTCGTCTTGCATCAAGGCCTTATTTGTACCGATTGATGCTCTTTTTGGAAGCTTTGAACGGTCTATCATGGAATGATAAGGCTCTTCCACATTATAAGGACAATGTGGATACATCAAGCCAAGAAATGCAACGACAGGTTTCCCATCATGTGCTTCTCCCATTATTCGTATGCACTCATCTACAACAGCATCATCCGAACTATAGCATTGTCCGCTTGTATCAGTAGAAAGTTCTCCTCTGTAATGTGAATAATAAAACTTTTCTCCCTTTTCCCCTCGAATGTTCGGATTTAATGGTATTCCATGGTCAGCAATACGTACTTTAGGATTCTCACGGCCAGAATAGATTTCATCAGCCTGAGATTCCAACAAGTCTGGCACCTGCCCCGCCATGAAATCATTCCTGTCATTCATCCATACATAATATCCAGCTCTTTTAAGCTCAGAAAAAATAGTAGAGTCATTCTCATGTAGAAGATATTGCATTGTTCTATGCCCATTCACATGAGGATACAACCCAGTGAGAAAAGAGCATCGTGATGGACAACAAACAGGATTCTGGCAATATGCATTTGAAAATGATACAGCTTCTTCCTTTGCAAATCGATCAATAAAAGGAGTATGTGCAGCAGGATTAATTCCCATATGCCCCATAGTATCCCATCGCATCTCATCCGGATTGAATATTATTATGTTTGGGCGTTTTTTCATATTCGCTCCTCATCAACCTGGCATGTATACACTCTTCTGTTTTTTACATTTTTCTTTTCACCTATTATTTCAATGCTCTCTTCTATCTGAAAATCCTTGCATTTATTGCCAATCTTTATTTGCAATTTACCTGGTTCAACAACAAAATTCATATTCTCGTCATAATATCCAAGCTGTCTCATAGAAAGATGAAATACAATCTTTCTGCATTCTCCTGGCATAAGAGAAACTCTTTTGAATCCTCTTAGAGATAGGACTGGTCTTACTACCCCAGTTCCTGAAAAAGATGTATATAGCTGAACAACCTCGTCTCCTTCCCTATCTCCGATATTCCTAACTATACATGAGACATCTACATCGCCATCTGCTTCCACTTGTTTCTTGTCTACAGAGAAATTGCCAATTTCGAAATCTGTATACGAAAGTCCAAAGCCGAAGTAATACAGAGGCGAATCATCGTCATCGACATAGCCTCCTTTGAAAATCCCACTCGCTTTTGGATGCTCATAGCCGGAGCCGAAATGATGATTATAATAAACTGGGATTTGGCCAACAGATCTTGGAATAGTCATTGTAAGCTTTCCGCCAGGATTCGAAGAACCATCAATTACATCTGCAATTGCCTTGCCAGCATATTGCCCTGGCATAAATGCCTGAATTATCGCACTTGATTTTTCCTGAGCATAATTTACGCTGAATACTTGAGGACCATAGAGAACAACAATTACTGGTTTACCTGTTTCGCAAAGCCTCTCAAGAAGCTCTTCTTGAACTCCAGGCAAGTCCAAGTTTGACCTGTCTATTCCTTCTCCTCCTGTAACGCCTGTCCAACCGCAATTGCCACCGCAAGCGTATACAACAACATCTGCCTTTAAAGCATTTTCAATTGCCTCAGGAAAACCAGATTTATCTTTTTCTGTTATCTTGCACCCTTCTGAATATGTTATTTGGTATCGTTCAGCTAAAACTTCCCTCAACGACTTTGCATCCATATCTCGAAGAATGGAATTCATATCAGATAGACCTTTTCTCTGTTCCGGTGTAAAAACATTCAGCATTTGAACAAAGATATTAGGAGAACTCGATTTCTTTTTCTCATCAGCAATGTCAGCAATTCCTCCAATGGATGTGGCCTCTCCTTTAATTCCAGCCTCCATCATCTCGATATATGCTGGATATGTATAACCAGATACAGGATATCGAAGAGAGTCAGCATGTGGCCCAATGACAGCAATCTTCATGCCATTTTTCAAAGGAAGGACACCATCATTCTTTAATAGAACAAGCGAATCAGCAGCTATCTTCTCTGAGAGTTTTCTCTTCTTATTATTGCTCATATTCGTTTTGACAGAAGATACATCACAATATGGATTCTCGAAGAGACCACATTTAAACTTTATTCTCAAGACTCTTCGCACTGATTCATCTATGCACTTTTCTGATACGAATCCAGATTCAACATACTTAGGCAATGCTGAAAACGCAGCACCAACTGGAATTTCCGTATCTGTTCCAGCTCGTTTTGCAATAGCACCTGCCTCTTCATAGCTTCTTCCTATCTTATAAGTATTGAATGTCCTTAGTACAGCAGCTCCATCTGATGTACAGACACCTTTGAACCCCATCTCATCTCGCAAAAGCTTTCCTATTATTTCGGGATTGTCTATAACAGGCAGCCCATCTATCTCCCCATAGTTGCACATCACGGAATCCAGATCAGAATCCTTCATAGCGGCTTCAAATGGAGTTGCAAAATCCTCATATAGCTCACGTTTTCCACAGCGGAAGATTGAAGTATTCAATCCGCCTTGCGTAAATGCATATCCTAGGAAATGCTTTGCTATACAACTGACTTTTTTAGATTGCATTCCTTCAACATAGTTCTTGCCAAACTGTGAAATCAAATATGGATCCTCTCCATATGTCTCATATGTCCTACCCCATCTCGGGTCTCTTGCAACATCAATGACAGGACTCATTGCAGATGATATTCCTACTGATTTACTCTCTTGGCCGATATTTTCAGCCATCTCCTTTGCCAGCTCTGGTTCCCATGTGCATCCTAGATTGATTTGAGCTGGATACAATGTTCCCCCTTTGCCAGGATATCCACAAAGATTCTCGCTTTGAAATACAACGGGAATGCCAAGTCTTGTGTCCTCTACGAAATATCTTTGGACTTCATTCGAAATTTCAGCAATAAATACAGGATCAATTATGCCTACTGTAGAAAATTGTGTGAATCTTCCATGCCCATTCGGGAAATTCTTCTTGAGCATCTCAATATCGACGCTTCCTTCTTTTATGAAAGATGTCGAAAGATTTCCACAAAGCTGTGCAACCTTTTCTTCCAGCGTCATACGAGAAAGCAGATCCTCAACGCGTTCCTCAATAGATTTACAAGGGTCTTTATAAACTTCCATAATAATCCTCCTTTATTTTCCAAGAAGCTTGAACATATCGCATTTGTATGCTTCAACACCATTTTGATCAAAAGGATTTACTCCTGTTATGTTGCAAGAAATGTAACAAGCAAATTGAAAGAAATAGAACAACTGACCAAAATAATACTCATTGATTTCAGGTATATTAATGATAAGAGTCGGAAACCTTCTAGAATGAGCATTCAAAGTTGCTTTATATGCTGCTTTGTTTATTTGCCATAAATCCTTACCATTCAAATATGAAAACCCATCATCTATATCCTCTTTCAATACATAAGAGGAATCCTGTTTCCCAACATCGAGGAATGTTTCGAAGAGCATTGGAGTGCCATCTTGTACAAATTGTCCAAGCGAATGAAGATCTTCACTATATTGCACATCCATAGGCAAAAGTCCTTTATCTTCCTTACCCTCTGATTCTCCGAACAACTGCTTCCACCATTTTGCAAAACGAAAAAAGCGTGGCTCGAAATAGGCTAGCAATTCCACATACTTGCCTCTTTCATGCAAAAGAGTCCTTATTGTCGCATATTGCAATGCCTTATTATCTCTCCCATTCTCTTCAAAAAGCTCGCTTCGTATATTTTTTGCCCCATCTACCATTTTCCGTATATCAAGACCTGCTACAGCCAATGGGAAAAGCCCAACTGGGGAAAGAGCTGTATAACGTCCTCCTATATCAGATGGGAAAGGAAGTGCTGTATATCCTTGCTCCTGAGCAAGCTTCCATGCATAAGTATTCTCAGAGAATGTGACAAATACATGTGACTTATAACTATCGCCATATCGTTTGGATAAATAATCTCGCATTATGCGAAAACCTACCCCTGGCTCAAGAGTTTCAAAATTTTTCGCAATACAATCAATATAAATATTTTTCTTATTATCAAGCTTGACTAAAGTCTTGTAGACAGAATCTGCCGAAATATTGTTGCCAATCCAAAATAACTCAATTCCGTTTTTACTGCCAATAGCTTCATATACCGCTCTTGCAGCTTGATTCGAGCCACCTATTCCGATAACAACAAAAGCATCTGCATCCTTTTGTATTCTTCCTGCAAGTTCTTTGTATTTCTCAATCCACTTGTCAGATCCCCACTCATCTACATCAAGCCAACCAAGACTATCTCTATACTGAGACTCCTCACTTTGCACTTTTTCCAAAGAGCATACATTTTTCGATATGAAACTATCAATTTCATCCGTTCCAATTAAATTTGAATTATCTATATAAGAAAATACAAGATTATCCACCGAAAGAACTCTCCAAAGTAAAAATTAATTAATTAATTTAATTATTATATTAAAGTGCTTTTTTATTTTTTCAAGCAAAATCAGTTCAATTCGTAAAAAGATTTAAATCTTATCGTCATTGCAAATAAAACATTGCAAATATAAGAAAAAGATATATCCTATATTTAATTAAACAGTTTAATTAATAAAGGAAGGCTTATGCAAACACCAAATATTCTCATGTTAGTAGCGGATGATCTCAATTATAATTCAATAGGATGTTTTGGATGCCCTGTTGATGATATCACTCCAAATCTGGATAAGTTAGCACAGGAAGGCATTTGCATAGATAACGCACATGTAACAATAGCTGTCTGCCAACCCTCAAGAGAATGCCTCTTGACAGGACTATATCCGCATAAAAATGGTGCACCAGGCTTTATGCCTATATCAGATAAAGTTCCTACCCTGACTGCAACACTAAAAGAAAATGGGTATTTCAATGGAATCATTGGAAAGCTTTCGCATGCTGCCCCAATTGAGAAATTTGCTTGGGATTATGCATCAAATATGATGGAAGCCTCTTCAAATTATGGCAGGAGTCCTGAATTGTATGGCTCAAGATCGTTGGAATTCTTGAAGATGGCAAAAGAACAAAACAAGCCATTCTTTCTAATGGCAAACACACATGATCCCCATAGGCCATTTGCGGGAAGCGACGATGAAGTAAACAAATTCTATGGATATCATATCTATGCGGAAAGATTCTATAAAAGCGATGAGGCATGGGTTCCTCCTTTTCTTCCTGACTTGCCAGAAATAAGAAAAGAGCTTGCACAATACTATTCGTCAGTTCATAGATGCGACCAAGCCATTGGAGCTGTACTAAAATCATTAAAAGAAACTGGATTAGAAGAAAACACACTAGTGATATTCATGTCAGACAATGGAATGGCCTTCCCTTTTGCCAAAGCAAATTGCTATCTGAACTCAACAAAAACTCCTTTCATTGCGCGATGGCCACATCATATAGCTCCAAACACAAGGAACAAGAAAGATATGATAAACGGCGTTGATTTCACGCAAACAATACTTGATGCTTGCAACTTGAAAGGAACAATGGAAACAGATGGAGAAAGCTATTTGCCACTACTTCTTGGGAAATCGATCGAAAAAGATGGCAAGGTATATACGGAATTCAATCTTACATCAGCTTTCAATTCATACCCAATGCGATGTCTACAGACAAGAAAATATGGATATATATTCAATGCTTGGTCAGATGGCGAAAGAGAATTCAAAAACGAATCGCAATCAGGACTAACTTGGAAAGCAATGATATCCAATGCAAATAGCAATGATGAGATACGAGAGAGATGCAACTTCTTCTCAAAAAGAACAAGAGAAGAATTCTATGATTTTGAGAAAGATCCAGATGCTTTGGTCAATCTAATCAATGAACCTGAATACCAGAATTTGATAAAGGAATTCAGAGAAGACCTCAAAGCGAAAATGGAAAAATACAAGGATCCTCTTCTGGACAAATATCATACATTAGCATATGACGAGAGAATCGAAGAATATAAAAACAAATTCTTCAAGAAAATGAAAACTGTCGGAAACGAAGCAATAAATTACAGAAATATAAAAAATCCATGGAAAGAAAAATAAAACTTGTATTTTGACGGGATGCTATATATCAAGCATCCCAACATTGTATTTTTTCACAGGATATGGATAGAACTGCTGAATATTAAGAAGAATCTCTTTTGAGAATTTTAAGTAGATCTCATCTTTAGGTGGCCATTTCAATATCATATCAACATTCTGACCCTCTGTTCGTGTTTTTTCAGAGAAGATGATATAAATCGTCCCACATCTCTTTCTATTTTTCCTATTTAGGATATTTGAGCCAATGATATTGATCTCTTTAATATCATTCCAAAAGAAATGTCTTCTTTCGAAGTTCAGAAACTTCAAAAATACTCCGTCCTTATTAATTACTACATATGAGCCATATCTATATACGATAATAAAAAATGGAATAGAAAGTGCAATAAAGATAAATGCCGATAAAAACCTAGAAATAGTCAGAAGCGAAATCCCAATTAAAATCAGAAAAACGGCATACACAGAGCCTAGGATAAAGAGATTTGCATTTACAAGATATTTGCTTTCTTTACTTGCCATATTTCCTATCCTCTTATATATAGCTCCAGAGTATGTTTAACAGCGATTGCGGCAGCACCTCTTGCACCACTATAATCATCGCTTTTTATAAATATGAACCTGTAATCCGAAAATGTTTCACGATATAAATTGGAATGTATTACATCCAATAATGCTTTTCTGTTTTCATCGTTATCAAAGAGCTTACATTCAATGGCAACACACTCAGGATGGACAAAATTATCTATGTTGGCAATCGAAAGCCCCAAATAGAAGATAGCTTCATCAATAACATCATCGGCAACTTTATCGCCTTGCATCTGCTTTTCGATTATGTCCTTTATACTAGGCAGGGATCTATCTTGATCCTCATTTTTCAATGAAGCTTCATATTTCTTTCTTATAGCATTTTCGCTTGAATAAGCTTCAAGACACCCATGATTTCCACATCCACACTCCGGCCCGTCTGGATTCATAATCATATGACCTACTTCACCCTCTCCAACTATATTGCCAAAATGCAACCTAACATTATTAAGCATTGGACACGCTATACCTGCTGATACAAACATATAAGCTAATGTATCTGCTTTTTTCAGCTGTTTACTATCAAAAATACTCAAACCATATGCTCTTGCAATGGCATTATTCTCAAGGTATATAGGAATATCCATACCTAATAGCTTTGAGAAATCAAGCACAACATCCTTATCAAACCATTTGTAATTTGGCTGTATCTTCAATTCCCCATTTTCAGAGTCGACCAAGCCTGGCAAACAAATACCTATTGCAGAAATCGGTGAGAAATCAGCCACATTTGATTTAATCATTTGCTTTACCAATAATGAGGCATTATTGACAGCATCTTCATAGTCTCTGAAAAAAGCGTCATCAGAAAGACATGAAAGGACAGTTCCTCTAAGATTTGTCAAAACAACACGCCTAAATCCTTGCCTTATTTCGACCCCAATGAAATATCTTGAATCTTCACTGATATCGATAAGCATTGTTTTTCTGCCAAGGGTTTTGCATCCGTCGTCTTTACTGCTTTTCCCGACCTCTTTTATTATCCCATTTGCAAGCATAGAACTGATGTTTGTCGTTACAGTCGGAAGAGTCAGACCCAACCGTTCTGCAATATCCAATCTTGAGATAGGCCCAAACCTGTAAATAACCTCTCTAATAGAAAACTGGTTAATAATTTTTATACGAGATAAATTCGTTCCGATTGACTTGTTGAATGGCATCTATCACTTTCCTTAAATAAAATTACATACGATATTATATAATAAAATTAATTAATTGGGGAAATATTCGAAGATATCCCATCAATGAAACCATTGAGGATGCTCTGAACATTATCACCCACTCATCTATGGTTTTTTATTCAATCTAGTGTTAATATTCTTTTGTTTCCAGGAGAGTTATTATTATGGAAGAAGCTTTCATGCAAAGAACAATGACTTGTGGACAACTCAGAGCCTCAGATGAGGGAAAAACTGTTGTTCTAAACGGGTGGGTCCACAGAGATAGAAATCATGGCGTATTGCACTTCATCAATCTCAGAGATAGATACGGGATTACGCAAGTTGTCGTAGACGAGGATTCAGATAAAGAGCTACAGGATATCGCATCCCAATTGAAGCTTGAATATTGCATTGCTGTAAAAGGAATAGTAAGAAGACGTCCAGATGACATGATCAACGCAGAAATGTCGACAGGCGAAGTTGAGTTGAAGGCAGAGAAGATTGAAATCCTTTCCCAGTGCGCAACTCTTCCCTTCATGATTGAGGATGAGACTAATGCGAAAGAAGATCTAAGACTCAAGTACCGCTTCTTGGACCTGAGATCCAACGGCATGCAAGAGAGAATAAAACTCAGACATGAGATTATCAAAGCAATCAGAGAGTATTTCTACAAGACAGACTTCTATGAAATCGAGACTCCAACTCTGATAAGAAGCACACCAGAGGGTGCAAGGGACTTCTTGGTTCCATCAAGAATATACCCAGGAAAGTTCTTTGCTCTACCACAATCGCCGCAGCTTTACAAACAGCTTTTAATGGTGTCTGGTTTCGATAAGTACTTCCAGATAGCACGTTGCTACAGAGATGAGGATCCAAGAGGCGACAGACAGCTTGAGTTTACTCAGCTCGATATAGAGATGTCGTTCGTAAAGAGAGATGACGTCCTTGCTTTAATGGAAGATATGTTCGGATCTATATTCAAATCTGTTTTGAACGTAGATTTGCCTGCACATTTCAGGAGAATCACATACCATGATGCAATGAATACATATGGCTGTGACAAGCCGGATTTGAGATTTGGCATAGAGATTCATGATGCTTCTTCCTTTGCAAAGGATTCAACATTCAACGCTTTCACAGAAACACTTGCAAATGGCGGATATGTGAAATACTTGGTGGCACCAAAGACAGAAGGCCATGAATACACAAGAAAATATCTTTCTGAGCTTGAAGATGCTGCAAAGATATATGGCGCACATGGCCTTGCTTGGATGAAAGTCGAAAATGACACAATATCTGGAGGAGTCTCTAAGTTCTTCTCTGGCAAGGAAAGCGAAGTAATATCAGCAACTGGTGCAAAAAACGGTGATGTAATTTTGCTTGTTGCACATCAAGATTGGAAAAAATGCTGCAATTCAATGGGTGCTGTACGATCACGATTAGGCTCCGACCTCAAACTTATAAAAGATGGTTATGAATTCTGCTGGATCATCGACTTCCCTCTCTTCGAGTACAATGAAGATGAAGGACACTGGGAGGCAGCTCACCATATGTTCTCAATGCCACAAGTCGAGTACCTTGACTCTCTCGAGTCAGATCCAGGCTCTGTAAAAGGCGATTTGTATGATCTTGTTTTAAATGGATATGAGCTTGCATCAGGATCCATAAGAATACATGACATCGAATTGCAAAAGAGAATCTTCAGGATTTGCAACATCCCTGATGAGATGGCTGCCGAGAGATTTGGATTCCTTCTCGATGCATTCAAGTTCTCTCCTCCACCACACGGAGGGATTGCTCCTGGAATCGACAGGCTTTGCATGATCGTGTCAAAGCAATCTTCGATAAAGGAAGTAATTGTGTTCCCAAAGAACACTGCTGCGATGTCGCCAATGGATGACTCACCATCATTTGTCGAACAAAAGCAACTTGATGAACTTCATCTTGCAATAGTTGAGAAGAAATAACTTGGAAGACAATTACAAAATAGCCATCATTGGAGGTGGCGCATCAGGCCTTTTTGCTGGATCTATTCTTGGCAAGAAGGCCATTGTATTGGAAAGAGGTGACAGATGTGGCAGGAAGCTTCTCCTAACAGGAAAAGGAAGATGCAACTACACAACATCAACACCAATTATTGATCTTTTTGAACACTACAATGGCGAAAAAAACTTCATGAGGCCAGCACTTTACGCTCTTCCTCCTGAGAAGATAATAGAGAGATTCAAGTCCTTTGGAATCGAGCCATCATTTGAAGAAAGAAATAAAGTATTCCCTCTCAATGGTGATAGCAAATCGATTCTTGATGCTCTTTATGCTAGGTGCAACATAGTAACAAATTGCTTTGTCAAATCCATAAAAAAGGAAAATACATTCCTAATAGAGACAACAAAGGGCAATATAACAGCTGATAATATCATCCTAGCTACAGGAGGAAACAGCTATTGTCAAACAGGCTCTGATGGCTATGGCTATACATTGGCAAAATCTTTTGGCCATAGAATAATTTCTCCATCTCCAGCGCTTGCACCACTATGGCTATCAAAGGACTTATCAAAAGCTGAAGGCATATCCATTGATATCTCTGTGAAAATAGAAAAGAAAGAATATCGAGGCGATGTAGTAATAACAAAAGCTGGACTATCAGGGCCACTTGCAGAAGACATCTCATACATGTTTCATACAGAAAGAGAGATAACGATTTCATTTTCAGATATCGACATTTTGAAAATAAGAAAAAACAATGCAAAATCAAATGTAAAGAATGCGCTTGACCTTCCAGATAGGCTTATCAAAGCTTTGATAGGCGATCTTGCAGACAAAAAAATAGCTGAGCTAAAAAAGGATGAGGAGAATTTCATAATCAATCAACTGACATCTCTGAAGTGCAAAGCACGGGCAATAGCAAGTGGTGCAATGTCGACTCATGGTGGCATCTCCACTGATGAAATTAATCCAAAAACAATGGAATCGAGGATTGTCTCTGGATTGTATTTTGCTGGCGATATCATAAATGTAGATGCAAACTGTGGAGGCTACTCTCTTACATGGGCATTTGCGACAGCAAAAGTTGCATCCGATTCTATCCTCAAAGATCTCCATTTATGATATTCTTGTTTGCATGGCAAATACCAAAACGATCAAAGCTTATTTCTCAAACGACAGGAAATATTTCGAAAACAGCCTCGGCTCTGAATATAACTATACTCAAGCAACAGGGCCTTACGAATATCTTCTAGGTGCACTAGCAGGTTGCTATGCATCAACACTCTCTTCTTATGAAAGAGACTTCAATTGGGAAGAGCTTGAAATCGAGATTATCGCAACAAAAAGAGAGACAATACCTACGACACTGGAAAACACTATGCTAAAGATCAAAGCAATGGGTGTAGAGGACAGAGATGGCTTTATCCTCCTTGCAAAGAGAGCATGCGATGAATGCTCTATTTATCAAACAATCTCTAAAGTATCAAATATGGATTTGGATATTATATTCGAGGGCTAGAGATGCAACAGAAACGTTCTTTGAAGATAGATGCATTCGACAACTTCAGAAAAGCGATGCTCAATTATTTTTCGCACTACGAAAGTGACACCGAGAAAAAGAAGAAAAGTACAACATCACATAGAATTGCACTAGAACTTATGCATCAATTTCCAGAAAATTGCCAAATCGATATCGATTACATGAATGCTGATATCATAGTGCGCTCCAATGATGAGATACTTCTAGTTCTTTTATGGTCAAATGGCTACATAACAGAGAAAGACAAAGAGAAAGCAAAGGCTTTGCATGTAGAGAAAGCCCCGCTATTAACTCTCGCATTCTCTCTATTTGAAGACAAGAACTATATCCTGATATACCGCTTTGAAAAAGATTATCTTGAGTATTTGCATATAGATAAATCAGACTTTTCAGAAAGAATAATAAAACGCTCAGAGGATAAAGAAAGTCGAGAGAAGGATAATGAACAGCTCCTTCTAACATTGAAAGGCAAAGCAAAAAGGAAGCCAAGAAAGCCTCGATGACACATCCTACTCTTTGACAGCCCCGCTTGTAAGACCTGCAATAAAGTATCGTTGCAAGAATACGAAGATGACAGTGACTGGAATTGCCGCGATTACACTTGCGCTCATCATTGCCGACCAGTTCGTGCTAGCCTCTCCTAGAAATGTCATAACAAGTCCTGGAGCTAGCGTTCTTCGTGTTGGATCTGTCACCAGTGTCATCGAATACAGCAAATCGTTCCATGACCAAACAAAGCCATAGATTGCAATCGAGATCATTCCCGGAACAGCCATTGGAAATATTATCTTTCTCATGATTTTCATATTACCAGCCCCATCGATACGAGCACTCTCGATAAGAGAATCAGGAAGAGCATCAAAATAGCTTTTTAGCGTCCATGTACCAACCGGCAGCGTGAAAACAACATAACTGATTAACAAAGACCAATAAGAGCCTAAAAGTCCAAGTCTTTGCATCAAGAGATATATCGAGAGAAGCAATATCGCTTGCGGAAATGCCTGGCTCATCAAGAATGCACCCATTATCACCTTTCTGCCTCTATAGCGAAACTTTGAGAAGCTATAGCCGGCAAAAGCCGATACTAGCGTTGCAGCCGCACTAGACAGGAATGACACAAAAAGGCTGTTTGCTAGATAGTGCATTATAGTCTTATCCTTGATAATCCCAAGGATATTATCGAGCGTCAATTGCCCGACAAAAAAATACAAGGAGAAAGTCTTGTCAGATGGCTTAAGAGCTGTGTTTATAAGCCAAAGAAGCGGGAAAAACACAAAGAAGCCAATCAATATCGTAGAAACAATTGTAAAAATCCTAAATGCTATTGTCTTCTGGAACATCTTCTTCCTCCTACTTCGATTCGTTTACTTGCCTCAAATAGACAAAGCTGAAAAGAGACAAAAGAACAGCCCACACAGTTCCAATAGTGGCAGCAGAGCCAAGCTTCCAGTTCTTGAATGCCATACGATAGACCTCAATTGAAAGCGTAGTTGTCTCTCTTGCTGGACCGCCTTGTGTCATAGTCCAAGGAATATCGAAGTGTTGCAAATTGCCGATTGTTCCAAGAATAAGAACTAGGATTGCAATCTGTTTCATAGATGGCAATATGACATGCAAGAAAGAGCCTAGATTGTTTGCACCATCAATCCTTGCAGCCTCGATCTGATCCATCGACACGCTTTGCAATCCACCAAGCAAAAATGCCATATACCAGGGAAGCATTTGCCATGTACGTGCAATAATCACGCAAATGAGGGCAGTTGATGTCTGGCCAAGATATGAAATCGGGCCATCAAGTATTCCAAGTTTCACAAGCACTCCGTTGAGAATGCCATACTGCCCATTGAAAATCCATGACCACAAAAAGCCGATTGCCGTGCCAGGGATAATCCAGTTTACTAGTGTCACACCCCTTAAAAACTCAGAGCCTTTGAATTTCTGGTTGAGTATTATCGCCCATATAAAGCCCAAAGTAAAAGGCAACAATGTCGAGAAAATGACAAATATCAATGTAACTTTCACTGTCTTGAAGAAGTATGGATCGCTGAATATCTTTGCATAGTTTGCTATTCCAACAAACGATGCATTTGGCTTCAAGAGCGAGCGATCTGTGAAAGACATTAAGATTGCGCTGATAAAAGGATACAGGATGACAGCAATAAATACAGCAAGACCTGGAACACAAAGCAAAAACCCCACTTGCGCATCTGTCAATTTACCTTTGTTTTTAAATGCCATCACCCTATACCTCCTCATGTTCTATATTCTTAGAGTGCTGCGATTCTTGATCTCATGCTCTCTACAGCTTTCTCTGCGCTCTTCTGGCCCAAGAGTGCACTTTGAAGCTCTTCTGTCATTATTGTCTTGATCTCGCCAGCATTGCTCATTCGAGCTGTCTCATCAAGTTTTGCTGTTGCTGTTGAATCCATGAAGCCCTTAAGATATGAATCGTTCTTGACCTCTTCTGTTCCTGCAGCACTCTTTGTCACAGGTGGCATTCCATTGTTCTTGAAATACTCAAGTGCCATCTCGTCAGAAAGAAGGGATTTGGCAAAATCAGCTGCAACCTGCTTATGCTCGCTACTGTCGAAGATCACTAGCAAATGTCCCCACATTGTAGACTGGCTAGGATCACCCGCTTTCAAAACTGGTCTTGGCATTGCAGAACAAACATCCACAACTTTGTCAGGATCGACACCATTATTTACAGCCTGTCCCTTTGCAACTACAGCATCATCATAGAATGCCATTCTTCCTTGTGCAAAGAGCTGGCGAGCATCTCCTCTTCCGATATCCATTGCAATGTAGCCTTTTGAAAGCATATCCTGATACCATTTTATTGTCTCAACAGCCTCAGGACCAAGATTTACAGAACCGTCCTCATTGAAGACAGATGTTCCGAATGTCCAAAGCCATGGCATCAAGTCTCCAGCTGCAGTTGCATCCTTTGTAGAAACTCCGTAAGGGATTATATCCTTTCCTAGAGCCTTTATGTCAGCAAGGCACTTTTCAAACTCTTCAAGAGTCTCAGGAACCTTATCCCAGCCAGCTTCCTTGAGAATCTGTGGATTATATACCATCGAAATTGAAGCCATTGACCAAGGAAGTCCAAGTTGCTTTCCATCAATATTTCCTACATCCAGATATGATTTCTCGAATGTGCTCTCCAAATACTCCTTCCCGAATATCTCATTAAGATCAGCAAGGGTCCCTGTCTGTGCGACAGTATTGAAGATTCCAATATCTGCCTGAGCGATATCAAGTTGCTCTTTGCCTTGGAGTCTTATAAGAATCTGCTGTGCTGTATCAGCCCATGTCCAGCCAACCCAATCAACCTTGTTGCCGCTTTGCTCCTCATAGCGAGTGCGCATCTTTGTGAATATATTGCGGCTAGCTTCTTCCTCTCCTGACCATCCAGCCCAAACGATTGTCTCTGGTCCATTTGCAACAGAAGTCTCAGTTGCACCGCCAGCGAAAAGCGATGAAGCGACAAGCATCAATGCAATTAGTAATACGAGTCCTTTTTTCATATTTCCTCCATTTTGTCTAAGTCGTAAGCTATACGACTGTATTGCCAACTTTATGAACTTCCTTCTTATCTATCGATTTAAGATAGCTAAGAAATTCCTCCAAATGCTCTCTATATACAGCTCGTGGAGCACATGAGTACTTCTTGCAAACCATAGCGGCGTAGCCAACCACCTCTCCCATAATGCCACATGTCCTCATGACACGCGCTGTGCCAGATGCATCATGTGATACGCTGACACATCGTCCTGCGACAAAGAGATTGTCGATATTCCTTGAATACAATATCCTATACGGGAGGAAATAAGGTCCTTGAAAGACCTCGCGACAATCCATTGTCAAAAACGCATCCCCCTCGTGGAATGCCGAATAGAAACGCTTATCTGGATAATGCACATCAAAATTCCATGTCGTTGCCACGCAAGCATCTGGAAAAGTATATTTGAAATCAGCTTTAGTAAGCACTAAGTCCCCTAGGATTCTCCTCGATTCTCTTTTCCCTGCAATAGCTGCTGAGAATGCAAGCTCATAGCCTTTATAGTCATTGTCTACATTCTTCAAAGCATCCCAAGCGCCATACATTGCTCTGAAATTCATATCGCGGGCGTACTCAGCCTTTTCAATTGGATCCTCGGTCATGCCACTTTCCCAGAACCAGCAACCAAGAGAGAACTCTCTCTCATGGCCGTAGATATCTTTTATATCTGCGCGACCAGGAAAAGCAACAGATGAAAGGTCCACAGCCCAAGGGCATCTCTTGAATGGCTTATCGATACCTGTCTTCTTGATATGCCAAAGATTGCTAGCGCCCATATGGCCGTTTGTAGTAACTTCGTAGTCTGCACCTGACATTGCAGCAAGATTTCCATCACCTGTTGCATCTGTAAAAAGCGGTGCTTCAATTTTAACAAGTCTGTTATTTCTATAATCAAGAAGCGTTGCAGAAACAATGCGTGATCCATCCACCTCGGAATCAATCAGGATATGGCCAAGAAGAAGAGTAAGATTCTTCTCTTTCTCCAGAATCGAAAGCTTCTTCTCGTCCTCATAGAGTTTTGCTTGATTCACGCTTCCATAGTGTCCAATCTCTTTTTGCTCGAACTCGCCCACTATATTGCCAAGACCTGCAAATGGCTCATAGTTTGTACCACCTCCAAGCCATACTCTTACCTCGCTGCTATTGTTGCCTCCAACTACAAGCCTGTCTTGCACGAGAATTGTCTTAACACCAGATCTGGCTGCCGCAAGAGCCGAGCACATTCCGGCAAACCCGCCTCCTATAACAGCAAACTCTGTATTGATGGTTTTTGTCTCATCTTCATCTATACATGAATTGAGGTAGAATTCCATTATTTTCTTTGGCCCTGATGGCAAGCTGGAAATATCATTGTTTTTCGTTACAAGGACAAACGCGCACCGGCCTTCAAACCCTGTAAGATCCTCAAGCTCAAGAGTGTTCTTGCCCTTCTTTATATTTGCGATGCCGCAATCTTCCCAGCCCCAATGTTCCGTGTGGCCAGAGATCTCGCCTTCCTTGCCATTTATTACTGTTCTAAAAAGTCCTGGATACATATCATTGTGCCAAGGAGCTACCCAGTTGTATGTGTAAACATAGACATGGAATATACCAGTGACATCTGAGTCAAATGTTGTTTTGGCATTTTCAACAACATTGCCAAGTCCATGTGCCATAAGATAACAAACTCCTTCCGTAAGAAGGAACTCTGTATCGGCAAACCAACCTCCTAATGAGTCAAAAGATATTGTTGGTATAAGTAATTCATTGCTTTTTAAAATATTATTTTTCATTACACATCCTTTGACATTTTTCACCATCTGTCTTTGTACATCTCAATTTTCCACCCGTTATATCCTATTTAAAATGTTTCTTTTCACCAAAAACTTGTCAAAATTGATATTGGGTTTAAAATATAACCATGCAATGCGAAGAAAAATGGGCTGATAGTGTCAAAGGCTCCTATACAAAAACACTCAATGGCAAGCTCTTCATGGGAGTAAGCAGCAATACTGAATCAATAAACAGATATACAAGAATGGATGCAGACGGAATGCTTTTGACATATGTAATAAATGGCAAAGGAAATATAGAGACAAAAGACGAGATATATGAGATAAGCGATGGCGTTGTGATGTTCAGACACTCTTTGATGGATTACCGTCTTTCTCTTGCACCACGCTACCACCATAGAAGGTGCTATCTTTTTCTTCCAAAGGAGATCTTCTTGATCCTTCTTGAGATGTATCCTGAGATCAACTCGATTCCTGCTGTATTCAAAATCGAGTACTCTCCAAGGCACATAGAAGAGTTCGAGTATCTGTTTAGCAGGATGAAGGATAGTGAAAATCATGACTTTCTATCGCTTTTGCCATCAATTGAAAGGTACATTTTGCATTTCATGCATCCATATCTATCTAACGACACTCTTTCATATCTGAAGAAAGCAAAAACCATACTAGAGGAGGATTTCTCGACATCGCTACCTGATATAGCGTCCTCGTTCTCAATAAGCTACAACACATTTCGAAAGCAATTTTCAGAGAAGTTCGGAATTTCACCACAGCGCTATAGAATGAAAGCAAGATGCGATCAAGCATGCCAATTACTGTCAATGGGGCTTTCTTGCTCTCGCGTAGCTGATATGCTTTCCTATCCTGATCTATATACATTCTCACACCAATTTTCACTAATCCAGGGCCAAACTCCGAGAGAATACAGAAAGCAACATATCTTGTAATAGCCTCTGAAACGGACTTTTTGATAAAAATTTGCAAAAGAGTCCGTTTTAAACTAGAATACAAGGAGAAGGATTTGTTATGAGGACTCTTTTTCCAAGAGAAAAATACTTAAAGAAAATGCGAGCATTCTATGATGATGCTGATATTATAAAAGTCATCACAGGAATAAGACGATCAGGAAAATCATGCCTTATGAGCCTTATCCAAGAAGAACTCAAAAGCAAAGGCATAAAAGAAGAGAATATCATATCAATAAATCTTGACAAACGACCGTTCATACATATAAGGAAGCCTATCGAGCTTGAAAAAGCAATAGAAGAGAAAACGTCCAACATAAACGGCACTATCTATCTTTTCATAGACGAGATACAGAATGTCGAAGGATTCGAAACAACAATCAATGCGTATCGAGAAGAAGGGAATTTCTCGATCTTCATAACAGGAAGCAACTCGTACCTGTTATCAGGCGAACTTGTGACAAAGCTCACTGGAAGATATATAGAGTTTGAGATCACGACCCTTACTTTTGATGAGTATCTTGATATGAAAAAATTCTACAAGAAACCAATATCCGACAATCTGGATACTGAACTATACAACTACATAATTGAGGGTGGATTTCCAAAGACTGTCGAATATGACACATTGGAAGACAAGCGCACTTATGTGCAAAGCGTTGTAGATGAAATCTTCAAGAAGGATATAGAACATAACAGACGGATAAAGAAGAAAAGACTTTTCGACTCAATAGAGCAATTCATAATCAATAACTTCGGCTCAACAATGTCGATAAAAACGCTATGTGAGTATTTGTCAAAAACAAGAAAAGAGAATATCCGCAAAGAGACAGTCTACAGATATATAAAACAATTGATTGATCTCAAGATAATAATGAAATGCCCACGCTTCGATCTAAAAAGCAAGCGCTCTTTATCAGGAGAAGAAAAATACTATCTTAGCGATCTCAGTTTCTATTTCCTCACGAACGTAGACAACAGAATTCCATATGGGCCAGTCTTGGAGAACATAGTCTACCAATATGCAAGGAGCATGAATTATTCTGTAAGCGTTGGCAAAATAGGAAAGCTGGAAGTCGACTTTATATTGCGCAAGCCCAATCAAGACTATGCATATGTGCAAGTTGCAAGATATGTAGACAATGGGAATATAGACGAAAACGGAATAAACATAACAGAGGAAAGAGAGTATAGATCCCTAGAGGCAATCAAAGACAATTGGCCAAAATATCTTTTGACAATGGACCATCTTCTAGAAAGAAGAAATGGCATCAAGCATGAGAATATTGCCAAATTCATAAAAGATAAAAAAGAATTCTAAATAACTGTAATAGCCTCTGAAACGGACTTTTTGATAAAAATTTGCAAAATAGTCCGTTTCAACTATCGAATGGAAACACTTCATTTTCGAAAGGAATTGATTTCATTGCACCTGGACGCGAGACAGCAATGGAAGATGCCTTGCACGAAAAAACAAGCGATTGCTCAATGCTATATCCCTTTTGCCTAGACGAAAGAAAATAGCCTATAAAAGTATCGCCCGCAGCAGTTGTGTCTACAATTGGAGTCTCAATGATATCAGCCTTTGCTCTATATCCGCCTTTTGCATACAAAGCGCCATCTTTTCCTACTGTAAGTATTATCTCTGTGTCTGGAAAATCAGATGAAAGTTTATCTAGAATTGCATCATAACAAGCATTTTCATCCATCAATGCAAGGCATCTTCCCTCTATTTCATTTACTACAAGGAAATCAACCAGATTAAGTGGCAATTTCTCTATGCTCATATCAAATGGAGATGGATTAAAGCAAATAAGAAGACCCTTTTTATGAGCAATCTCGATTATCCGCCCAATCGAATTGATTTCGTTTTGCAATACGATGATATCACCAGAAGAGAATTGAGAAAGAGTTGAGTCTATAAACTCATCTGTTATCTCATTGTTTCCTCCAGGATAGACGATTATGCAATTGTCGCCATTTTTGTCCACTTGTATGATAGCGTTGCCAGTTGCTGATGAATCAGAGCTTACAAAGGATGTATCGACTCCATATGACTTCAGCTCATCGAGCAAAAACATGCCATCAGGCCCTATCTTTCCAGCCATATAGACATCCAAGCCAGCCTTTGCAATTGCAGCTGCTTGGTTTGCGCCCTTCCCTCCTGCGCTTTTCACCATAGAGGAGCAAGAAATCGTCTCTCCATCTTTCACGATATGATCAAGCTTATATACATAATCTATATTCAATGATCCAAAAACAAGAACCTTTGGCATAATATGCTCCTTGATAAATAACACTCTTTCCATTTTTCATTTGTCTTGATGCTACAAAGAATACTCAATGCTTAAGTATCCCAATATCTTCTATCTCACATTTCTCTTACGATCAGATTGCCAAATGAGGCCCTGCCACCGCTTGCCATCTTGTATCCCACCATTCCGTATGATAATTCTGAATCAGAGGCAAACAATTTCTTACCATCTACTTCAAGATGTATATTTGTGCCAACAATCTCAAGCATTACTTTGTATGCATTGCCCTTTTTCCATTCAAAATGCTTAAATGCAAGCTGTTGCATTCCACAGTTGTTTTTGTAAATTGCGATGCCATCTTCGCAAAGCCCACCATAGTAGCCTCTCATAGCGCCTTGGACACGAGCAGAGAGCAATGCAGAAGATCCATATTCAACAGATACTGTTGATTCAACAGTAACATCTTTTGCAAAATATCTTCCAGTAAAGGCCTCGCATTCATCCAAGCACATGGCACTCATTCTTCCATTTTCAATATTCCAGGCTCCATGATTATGAGAAAAAGGAATAATAGAGGAAAACTCCTTTTGTGATTTGTTGAGATCTATTGAGTATTCAGGCTTTCCGCTAATTGAGAAATTATCGATATAAAAAACGCCAAGATCTTTGTTTTTCTCGACAGGATCACCCTCGAAATAGATACCTACTTCATCTATTTGCGTACCAGAAAGATCCTTTAAATCCCTTGGTATTTCAAATTCAATATCATGCCATTTGTCATCTTTGTAAGTATCACCGCCAAGCAATATCCGCTTTTTAGTATCTGTTGCACGCACATATGGAGCCAATGTTACGCTTTCACCGCTAAGCATTTCCACACGAACAGACATCTTGACTTTCTGTCCAGGATATACAAGTGGTGAAAAAACAGGCGAGTAACGCTCGTCATCAAAGTCATCTCTTCTGTAAAATGGCTTATAGTAAACATATGCTCCTTGGCATCTTTGCACGCTATCGAATAAGACAGCCAATGCACCGGAGCCTTCTTTTCCCCCATTTGTAGAATGTGTAATTCTAAGCAAGATTTCATTGTTTGTTCTAAAGCCATGAGTAGAGCCTGGCAAATCGAAATCAAACGATATCTCGCCCTCTTCTATCTTCATAAAGTCTGGGATCTCTTTATTCATCAAATGCAATCCAATTGAAGCAAGTTTCTTTGAATATGTTGGAACATCAAGAATATTCAACGCTCCCGAGATACCTGATAAGACAAGTTCATCATTGATAGGAGAACGATAATGATCAGGGATCCCAGCAAGTCCATCTCGAACACCCATTATTGAGCCAACATTTCCTGCATTGCAATCAGTATCCCAACTAGCCATTGTTGCAATCTCTACAGATCGTGCAAAACTTTGCCCATATAAGAGAGACATTATGCATACTCCTGCATTGGGAATAATGTGGCAAGCACCTGGATATCGATCATATCCCCATTGCTCAAATAGATATTGCATGCAATCTCTCCAAGATTCAGGATGCTTTTTGTAGAAATCCATTACAGCTCTAACAACCTTGCAATATGTAGAGTCCGCAGGAATAAAAGAAAGGCCTTTCTCTATTATCTTCTCAACATCTTTCTCAACAAAAGCCTCTGCTATGCACGATGCAATAAAAGCCGCACCATAAAGACCATTCCCATCATGGGAGACAGAGGCAGCTATAGTTGCATATTTTGCAGCTTTTTCAGGCATTCCGGGGAAAATAAAGCCCCATGTATCTATAAAGATCTGTCCACCTATTTGCTCTGCAATGGTCTTTCCATTAACCTCAATCGAACCAGATTTTGGAGCCTTTATGCCTTTTTTCAAATTCAGATATGCTGTATGCTCTGTTGACACACCGTAGCCACCCCACCAAAACATGCCAATGCCCTCGCGTGCATAGTTCAGCCATGCGTTTGCAACATCCTCGGGAGTAAGATCTCTATCCAATGCGCCATCGTCCAAAGCCCTCAAAAAGTAAACAGGACCATTTAGGTCATCGTCGGCTGCAAAATTCTTGAAATCCTTCACATACCCTTTGATTTCGCCATAGAACCTTCGAATCCTATCATAAGTCCAAATGCCAAGTTCCACTGGAGCCCCTAGCCTTATGCCTATATTCATCCCAAGAAACCCAGCATAAACATCTTCTAGATATCTTTTAACATTCATACAAATACTTATCCCCTTTATCTAAATTGAACTTAGCTCTCAAGCTTCTAACATAAGCTTTACATTACACGAGTGCAATTTATTTTTTCCTAATCCTTGCAAGAAATCACCTTCAACTTCGTATTTGATTACAACGCTGGAGGTGACTATCTCTTCAGATGGCTATCTTTTTATGCCATCCCAATAAATTGGTTTTTGTTATTTAGCAAGTATCTTATCTACTTCAGCTCCCATTTTCTTCAAGCCTTCATCGATAGAGATGCTTTCAGTCATAATCTCATCATGAGCCTGGTTGAGGACAACTTCAATCTCGCCAGCTTTGTCATGGAGTGGCATCTCAAGATATACATTCGCTGTCTCAAGAGCATCAACTGAGTTCTGATCTGTTGGGAATCCTTCAATTGAGCTAACTGTTTCTCTAATTGCATCATTGCTCATTGCTGGGAATGTTCCTGTTGAAGCAACAACGTTAGCACCCTTTTCGCCTGTTACAAACTCAACAAACTTCCATGCAGCATCCTTGTTCTTGGAAGCCTTTGAAATGCCCAATGTTGTGATTGTTCCAAGAGTTGAACCTGGCTCAACACCTTCAGCATGTGGATATTTTACGATTCCCCAATTCTTGACTTCTGTATTTCCACTCTCAATCTGCTTGATAAGTGTAGAGATAAACCAAGTTCCGATATTCATAGTAGCAACAGAATTGTTGTAGAAAACACCTGAGTAGTGGGTCGATGATGTCTTGAGCATTCCATAATTCATGCAAACACCATCATCTTGCTGTGAAAGTACCATCTCATAATATGGCTTGAGATAGCTGTAATCACCACCATCAGTGATCTTATGCTTTCCATCAAGGATTCCAAAGAGCTGAACTGTGGATCTCCATATATGATAATGAGAACCATAAACTTTGTCTGCGCCAGAGCCAGATGTCATCTTTCTTGCAAGAGCATCATACTCTTCGAATGTCATATCGTTTGTAGGATACTCAACACCAGCTGCATCAAAGAGATCCTTGTTGTAGAAAATTACCCAGAAAGAGCAAGAGTAAGGAATTGCATACAAATTGCCATTGACAGAAAGCTGATCTGTGATTCCGTTGTATGCACTTGTATCGACACCACTCTTTTTGATATATGGGTTCAGATTTTCGAGAAGATTTGCCTTAACGTGGTTGTTATATCCAGGAATGTCCTTTATTGTCACAATATCAATAGAATCATCTCCACCTGAAAGCTGAGTCTGCAGCATCATAGAATAATCAGCTGAACCCAAATCAAGCATCTCGATCTTAATGTCTGGGTTTTTTGCCTCAAATGCATCAATAAGCGGCTGATAATTTGCTATTGAGTCTTTATCCCAAAGAGCCCAAGTGAGAGTTGTTATGCCATTTGCATTCTTTGCCTCAGTTGCGCCATTTGCGAAAAGCGCAACAGCAATAAAAAGTGCTACCAATGTCATGGAAATAAGTTTTTTCATCTATTCCTCCTTTGTAATTGCTAAACCATCAAATCAATTATTTTGCATGGTTTTGCAAAAGTAAATTAAGAATTTTATGTATTTTTTTCATATTTTTGCAAACTAAATACAAAAAATAATTCATATTAATTTAATATATTATAAAACTTTATTTCCAATATTAATTTTAATAATATCCTTGTTTTTTGTTTTTTTAATTATAAAAATGAAAATCAAATGCAAAATTCCGTAGATAATTATCAAAACATAAAATAGAATTGGATTATGGATGCTAAACCTACTTTGAAAGAATTATCTGCAATAACAAATGTATCTATGGCTACAATATCAAGGGCTTTGAAGAATCCTGATAAAGTAAAATATGCAACTAAAAAGAAAATTGAAAAAGCCATAGAAGAATACAAGAATCAGAATACAAAACAGTCATCTGGGGTAATAGGACTTGTTGTTCCTGATATAGCAAATCAATTTTTCCCAATGATGCTTAATGAAATCGATAGCATTGCAACTTCCAACGGCATGACAATAATGATATGCACTAGCAATGGAAGCACAAAGAAGGAAGATGATATTTTGAAGAAATTGATAGATATCGGAGTCGATGGGATCATAATGATTGCAACCGATAAAGCAACTTCCTTCTTGAGCCAAATCGTCAAAGACAAGATAATCCCTATAGTTTTCCTGGATCGAGACCCAGGATTGAATAACATTACTCTAGTCACTACAGACAATTTCAGTGGCTCATACCAAGCAACAAAATATCTCATCACTTTGGGGCACAAAAGAATATTATACATTGGGGGGATAATAGGCTCATCTACTGAAATTGAACGTTTTGAGGGATATAAATCAGCATTAGCAGACAATGATATCGCTATAAGAGAAGAACTCATAATACATGCAGATTTCAATTTCTCTAAATCATTGCAAATGGTAGACAATTTGATAAAAGATAAAAATCTCGATTGCACAGCAATCTATGCAGCCAACGATGCGATGGCTCTTGGTGCTATCAACGCATTGAAAAACAATAAAATGCAAATTCCTGACAATATGTCAATCATTGGCTATGACGGCACAGTAGATGCCCAATACAGCGGTTTGACATCTGTAAAGCAACCATTTGCCGAAATGGGTGCAAGCGCCATATTCCAGCTTCTGTCGTTGATAAAGAACCCCTACATGCTACCTAAGAAGGTAATCTTGCCGTCAAGCATAGTATTCAGGGATTCTTGCAAGATATCATTATGATCAATAGCCAAGATCCTCATCGACAAATAGAATATGGACATCTTGCCCATTCATTGGACGAGTGACAACCAGAAAGCCATTGCAAATCCTTTCTTTGCTATTGCAATCAAAGCATCTTGTAGCTCCAGCTTTTACACATGGTGTATCAAGATTGAATCTCTTTGCGTTTTTGGGTGCTGCAATGTTCCTTGCTCTCCATATAGCCCTTTCAAGATTCGGCTCGATCTTGTTCTTGCCTATTATGTAGACAATTGTCCTTGGGCCATACAAAGAAGATGCGAGTCTGTTTCCTGTCCCATCGATGTTTACAATCTCGCCTTGCTCTGAAACGCCGTTAGCAGAGAGGATAAAGACATCAGACTCAATCTCTTCCATCCTGACTTCTCTTCTGTTATCGACAAGATGCCAATGGACTTTGTTGTGCTTGGAAAGCATATCGTACAGTCCAAGCTCCTTGACAGTCATAGAACCACCTATTCCAACATCTTTTCCATCGATAAGCTTATCAATATAGTTCGAGACATCTTCTTTTGTATCAAAGAACGAAACAACAAAGCCCTTTTTCCCAAATGAAGCAGAAAGTTTTTCCTTGTCGATCATATTTTGCTCTTTTTTCCTTTTATTGGATCTATCACTTGAGCCTCACCAATGAGTTTGTAGACAGCTCTTTTCTGAGCATCCTCGCATCCAGACCATGGTTTATCCTTGTTCTCGCTTTTGTATTTTTGGCTCATCCACCAATCATCATGCTGAACTCTGTCAAGATTGCTATCCAGAAGCGAAAATATAGTCTTGTAAAACTCCAGAAGGCTGTCTTTTGAAAGTGCATCTGGAGCGATTTGGGCAAGGATTATTGTGTGTTCTATGCAAAAGCCTTTAGATTTCTTCAATGCATCTCTGAAATCGCTATCCTCATCAAAAAGAGCCGCAATTGTATAACAGTAACGATAGAGCCTATCATCCATACGAGAGCATACAAGGCATCCTTTATCGCGGGAAGATACTTGTGCTTTAAATTCATCTATCGCCTTCTCGGCCTTTCTTGTATTGCTTGCACATGCAATACGCTCAAACGATGGCTTGTAGAACTTTTTGTTCTCTTCATAGTATGTGTCCATTATCAAGGAAAGAACCTGAGGCTTGTTAGCCTCTGCAAGCTTTTGCATATGGCTCTTGCAAAAGCCATATGTGTTGGTCTCTACTCTAACTTCAGGCGTCATAACAGCAGAAGAAAGATAGTATCCCAATGCATCTTTCTCTGCCTCTTTCATCAAAGAGCACAATGGGCACTCGGAATTCTCATTCAAGGCATCCCATACAGGTATTGTCTCTAGAACTATCTTCACTGACAAAGCTCCTCAGCTTTTCTTGCTACATCCTCACCAGTAAAGCCAAACGCTTTCTTGAGATAAGCAAGATTTCCGACCTCACCAAATCTCTCGCCAACATTAACGAAAGCCATCTTGACAGGATTGGTAGTAGAAAGATATCCCGATATCATCTCTCCAACACCTCCTGCATAGCGTCCATTCTCACAAACAAGAATCTTTTTGCAACGCTGAGCAACTTTATCGATCAAATCTGTATCAAGAGGGCGTATTGTATGCAAATCAACAACAGTCGCATCTATTCCCTTGGTCTTCAAAATGCCAGAGGCCTCCATTGCACTATCAACTAACAATGCACCCGTGGCTATAATTGCAACATCTTTTCCATCCAACAGCTCGATTCCTTTTCCAAGCTCTATCTTGTCATCAAGCGAATATCTGAAGTTGATGCCCTTTCTAGGAGTTCTTATGTATGATGGCTTACCGCTTTTGTAGAGTTGCCAAGTAAGATCATAAAGAGATTGGGCATCAGATGGCTCTACAATGACAAAACCGGGAATCTGTCTGAAAAGCGCAATGTCCTCAAAAGGCATATGCGTTCCGCCATTGTATTGTGCTGTTATGCCAGGATCCGATCCAATTACATGCACTGTTTGATGCGCATATCCTACAGATATAAACAGCTGATCATAGTCACGTCTCGAAGAGAAGCATCCGAATGAGTGTGCAAAAGGAACAAGGCCTGCCGATGACATTCCAGCTGCAACTCCAATCATATTAGCCTCTGCTATCCCCGCATTAATAAATCTATCTGGGTAAGCTTTCTGGAAAGCTGTTGATCCAATGCAAGAAGAGAGATCGGAGTCTATAAATACAACTTTCGGATCTTCCTTTGCTATGTCGCAAATAGCAGCAATCAAAGCTTCTTTGTAGTGGTTGAATTCATGTGCATCTCTTTTCATATCTATCTTCCCTCTCTCGCTCTAAGCTCTTCGATAGCCTCTTTAGCCAGCTCTTTTGAAATTGGCATAGAGTGATTGTTTTTCACACCCTCTCCTGGTATAAAACCATAGCTTTTCTTTGTTCTCATAACAATCATGTGAGGTTTGCCTTTTACTTGTTTCGCTCTCGTAACAGCCGCATCAATTTCGCTTATATCATGGCCATTGACAGATTCTACGCTCCATCCAAAGCTTTCCCATCTTTTCACAACATCAGCGCACTCTTCTGGGATTATGTCTTTTGTATAGCCATCAAGCTGTTGACCATTGAGATCCTCGAAAGCTATGAATGTATCGATCTTTTCTGCTCCTGCAAGCTCAGCCGCTTCCCAGATCTCTCCCTCTTGGCTCTCTCCATCGCCGATTATCGAATATGTCCAAGCATCAACTCCTTTGATTCTGTTAGCAAGCGCAATTCCTAAGGCGGCTGAAAAGCCTTGTCCAAGTGAGCCTGCTGTAAAGTCGATTCCAGGAGTTTTTGTCATATCAACATGGCTCGGAAGCTTTGTTCCACCCTGGTTTAAAGTCGAAAGCTCTTCAGTTGGAATAAAGCCCTTCAAAGCAAGAGTTGCATAGACTGCTGGACCTGCATGACCTTTTGATACCACCAATCGATCCCTTGTCTCCATCTTTGGATTTTTGGGATCAATATTCATCTCCTTAAAATAAAGGTACGAAAGCAAATCACATATAGACATCGCTCCACCAATATGGCCAGAGCCAAAATTTGCTATTTCGTTTATTGTCAAACATCTTATCTCAAAAGCCTTGCTCTTAAGTTCCTCCAAAAGCTTTTCTTCCATTTCAAAACTCCTAAATGTTGTTTTGTCCATATTATATCAAATTCCATTTAATATCATCTGATATTTGCAATCTCAATTCATGCTAGATCTTTGCCATATCTCTAACAAAGAGCAATATCACTTTCTCCTACTAGGAATAGTTGAAATTTTGTTAACACTTGTTTAAATCATCTTATTCAAGAGAAATAGATTTGGATTGACTATTTATCATCTCATCCTAGCAATAGCATCAAGACGTTCGTTGCTAAGACCATTTGCTTTTACAAGATTTGAGAATGCACTCATCTTTGCGGCCTGTTCCAAGCACTCCATACGATCAAATGCAGACAATAGATTCTTCCCAACAGAAATAGCCCCATGGCTTTCAAGAAGTGCAGCATAGTGGTTCTCTCTATTTGCAAAATAGTTCGATACAGCATTGGCAAGCTCCTTTGTTCCCATCCTTTCGTATGGAATCTTCTCGACCACATCCAAAAGATACCAGCTTTCAGCAATAAGTGTTGTATCGATTTTTATATCGCTTGCTGAAAAGAGACATGCAAATGTGGGATGAAGATGCACTATTGCTTCAACATCTTTTCTTCTTTGGTAAATGAACCTATGCATATCACTTTCAATGGATAGCTTCAACTCTGGCGTAAGATTCTCGCCTGTAGCAATTGAGACTTTTGCTATATCTTTATCTTCGAGAGATGCCTTGTCTTTCGATGAGCATGTTATGTACATGTATTCGCCATCTCTTTTGCTTATATTTCCTCCAGTAGAGGTAGTAAGGCCTTTTGAATATGACCTCTTCATAAAATATGCTATCTCTTTCTTGATTTCATTCTCTTTTTCAATGCTTACCATATAAACTACATAGTAGCATAGCAAACATCAGTTGGTACAATACATGCTTGTTTTAGTACCCATCATTTACCTATAATGAAGCAGGGAGAAAACAAAAATGAGAATGTCCAATATGTTTTCAAAAACCCTCAGAGAAGCTCCAAATGGGGCTGATTGCAAGGGGTACGAATATCTTTTAAGAGCTGGCTATATTCGCCAGATGGGAGCAGGAATATTCTCTCTCTTGCCGCTCGGCCTTAGAGCAACAAGGAAGATAGAAGCAATTGTCCGCCAAGAGATGGAGAGAATCGGAGCTGAAGAGATTTTAATGCCACTAGTGAATCCTGCTGATATTTGGAAGGAAACTGGACGCTATTACTCTATAGACAAAGAGATGGGTCGATTCAAGGACAGAGCTGGAAGAGACATGGTTCTTGCAATGACACATGAAGAGGCTGTCACAGATATAGCTAGAGGCGAGATTGACTCTTACAAGAGGCTTCCATTGCTTGTATACCAAATACAAACAAAATGGAGAGATGATCCACGCCCAAGAGCAGGACTTATAAGAGTAAGAGAGTTCACAATGAAGGACTCATACTCATTCGACAAAGATTGGGAAGGACTTGATAAAGTCTACAAAGCACACTATAAGGCCTACTTCAGGATCTACTCCAGGTGTGGTCTTCCAGTAGTTGCCGTAGGTGCCGACACTGGCATGATGGGAGGAAAAGTATCACATGAGTACATGTATCTCTCGCCAATTGGAGAAGATACTATAATCACATGTCCTAAGTGTGGATATACAGCCAACAGGCAAGTTGCAAGGTTCCAGAAGGATTACTATCCAGAAGAGATGCTCCCGATTGAGAAGATCTCAACACCAAACTCAAAGACAATCGAAGAGCTTTCCGAGTTCTTGAATATAGATGCAAAGAAGACAGCAAAGGCTGTTTTCATGGTCGGATCGTTTATCGATGACAAAAACGGCGATGAAAAAGATAAGCTTGTTGTTGCTATAATCCGAGGAGACATGGATGTCGAAGAGTCAAAGCTTTCAAATGCGATAAAGGCCAATGCGCTACGTCCTGCTCACGAGGAAGAGATCACAGCATGTGGCATGGTCCCAGGCTTTGCATCCCCTATTGGCGCAAAAGGAGACTTCATTTGCGTTGTCGATGACTCTGTTGCAAAATCCAACAACCTTGTTGCTGGCGCAAACGAGAAAGGCTACCATTTCATCAATACAAACTTCGGTAGAGACTATACAGGCACAGTTGCTGATATAGCATCGGCACGTGATGGCTACAAGTGTCCTGTTTGCTCAGAGCCTCTTATGGTTTCAAAAGGCGTTGAAGTAGGAAATATCTTCCAGCTTGGCACACGTTATTCAGAGTCAATGAATTGCACATTCCAAGATGAAAATGGAAAACAGGTTCCAGTTGTAATGGGTTCATATGGAATAGGAATCGGAAGGCTTTTGGCATGCCTTGCTGAAGAATACAACGACGACTCTGGCCTTTGCCTACCTATATCTGTCGCTCCATTCCAAGTACATCTTGTGTCGCTTTTGAAAGACACAGATGTTGGCGAAAAGATTTACAAAGAACTTGAAGACGCTGGAATCGAAGTGCTATTTGACGACAGAAAAGAGACAGCTGGCGTCAAGTTTGCCGATGCAGACTTGATTGGAATCCCAATCAGGCTTACTCTTGGGAACCGTTCATACAAAGAAGGAAAAGTAGAAGTCAAATACCGAGCTTCAGGCGAAAGCACTAGCTACAAGATTGAAGACCTAGTAGAAGAGATAAAGAACGAACTGAGAAAAGAGCAAAAGAAAATCGATGACAACATCGTAGAAAAAGAGCTTCGATGAGATGGTGAAAAAGCCTCCATCGCGGAGGCCTTTTCTTTGACATTATTTCTACTTTTATCTCTGAACTCTTCCAGATCCATCACCCTTGGCAAGTGCTTCAACCTCTGAAAGTCTTGAAAGATTGAAGTCCCCAGAGATAGAGTGCTTCAAGCAAGATGCAGCGACAGCAAAGTTGATGCAATATTGCTCATCTTCGTACTTAGAAAGAGCATATATGATTCCAGCTGCAAACGAATCTCCTCCACCTACTCTATCGATTATATCAGTAATTTCGTAGTGTCTTGAAAGGTAGAAGCCTGTCTTTCCTGAAAGTGCTGCTGACCATCCATTGTGATCTGCTGACTTCGACTCTCTCAATGTTACAGCAACAACAGAGATATTCGGGAACTCTTTCTTTACTTTTGCTGTAAGATCCTTGTAGACATCTGTATCGAGCTTTCCTGATGTGACATCTGAGTCAGCCTCTATTCCAAGGCACTTCTGTATATCTTCCTCGTTTGCGATAACGACATCTGCATATTTGACAAGCTCTCTCATCACTTCAGGAGCCTTCTTGCCATAGTTCCAAAGCTTCTTTCTGTAGTTGAGGTCGATAGATACTGTTGCACCTGCCGCCTTTGCTGCCTTCATTGCTGCGAGTGCACAATCTGCAGCCTCTTGGGAAACAGCTGGAGTAATGCCTGTTGTATGGAACCATTGAGCATCCTTCATGATTGCACTAAAGTCGAAATCCTCAGGCTTTGCTTTGGCGATTGCTGAGTCAGCTCTATCATAAACAACCAAAGATGGTCTCTGGTTAGCACCTGTCTCCAAGTAGTATATACCAAGCCTTCCACCCTTTACTTTGTTGATTGCAGAACAATCTACACCATATTTCATAAGCTCTCTCTCGCAAGCCTCTCCTACAGCATTGTCAGGAAGAGCTGTAACAAATTGCGCTTTTTCTCCCAAGATTGAAAGAGAAACAGCAACATTGGCCTCGCCGCCTCCAAAAGTTGCCTCAAGCTCTGGAGTCTGGAACAAACGATAATGCTCTGGGCTTCTTAGACGGAGCATGATTTCACCAAAAGTAACATACTTCTTATTTGACATTTATCAACACCTCCAAATGGTCATTGCATTATACATTTTAAATACGATAATTTTATCAGTCAAGTTTTTTTGAAACGATGTTTCACTTTTAGAAATACCGTGTTATACTTTTAGCAAAGGAGAAAAAGAAAATGACTAACGATGAGCTTTTCACTTATTTCCATGATCTTGGAATCGTTCCCGTTGTCAAAATCGATGACGCAAACAAGGCAGAGAATCTTGCAAAGGCAATGATCGAGGGTGGTCTTCCTTGTGCAGAAGTCACATTCAGAACAGATGCTGCAGAAGAAGCAATCAAGAGAATAACAGCAAAGTATCCAGAGATGCTTGTTGGAGCAGGTACAGTAATCAGCCCAGAGCTTGCAGAGAAAGCTGTGAAGGCTGGAGCAAAATTCATTGTCTCACCTGGCTTCAATCCAGAAACAGTCAAATGGTGCATCGACCACAATATCCCTGTAACTCCAGGAGTTGCAACTCCATCAGAGATTGAGAAAGGACTGAGCATGGGACTGAAAGTCTTGAAGTTCTTCCCTGCAGAAGCTAACGGCGGAGTAAAGATGCTCAAGGACCTAAGCGGCCCATTCCCACAAGTGAAGTTCATGACAACTGGGGGAATCAACCCTGATAATCTTCCTGATTATGCAAAGGCGCCAAACGTGCTTGCTGTAGGTGGCTCATGGATGGTGAAAGCTGATTTGATTGAAAGCGAAAACTGGGAAGAGATCACAAGGCTTTGCAAGGAAGCTGTAATCAAACTCCAAGGACTTACTCTTGCACATGTAGGAATCAACCTTCCAAGTCCAGAGGCTGCAAAGAATGTTGCTTCTGAGTTCTCAAAACTTGGACTTGAAACTAAAGAAGGAAACAGTTCAATCTTCATGAACAAAGAAATCGAAGTAATGAAGAAGAACTATCTTGGCAAGAATGGCCACTTGGCATTCAGATGCTATGACCTCGAAAGAACTGTATTCTACTTAAAGAAGCAAGGATTCACAGTAAACGAAGAAACTGTAGCAAGAGATGCAAAAGGAAAGATGAAAGTTTGCTACTTCAATGAAGAGATTGGCGGATTTGCTTTCCATCTTGTAAAATAAGATCCATTCATAAAATGAGGGGCTGTTAAAAAAGTCTAGGCTTTCAAACAGTCCCTTTATTTGTCTTCTTGT